>Ga0302279_10001033_pt1 | contig 40593 bp, 38 predicted proteins | sample III_Bog_N3_3_FD_194541 | JGI IMG/M metagenome (GOLD analysis project Ga0302279, IMG submission 194541) | Peat permafrost microbial communities from Stordalen Mire near Abisko, Sweden - III_Bog_N3_3 | ecosystem: Environmental > Terrestrial > Soil > Wetlands > Peat | place: Sweden: Abisko... | reverse complement strand
GCTCGCGCATCCCGTTCCCCACACGGTGGTGGGTAGCTTCTCCTGCAACGAATTGGTCCAGCGCTGGGCGGCGTCCTCCTTTGGTTCGACGAGCGCGTCGCTCTCGAGCGCGACGTTGATGGCGCGCGTGACGTAGTTGAGCTGGCTCTCGAGCATGAAGATGATCGATGAGTGTCCGAGACCAGTGTTCGGGCCGGCCAGCGTGAAGAGGTTCGGAAAGTCCGGGAAGGCGGTGCCGAGGTAGTGCGGAAGTTTGCCGTGACTGGCATCGCCGAGGGCTTGACCGTGGACGCCGTGGACCTTGTCGCCCATCGGATTGTCAGTGACGAAAAAGCCGGTCGCCGCGATCAGTACGTCGAGTTCGTGAAGAACTCCGTCGGCGGTACGCACGCCCTTCTTTTCGATCGTGGCAATCGGCTCGGTCACCAGCGTGACGTTGTCTCTACGGAATGCCGGATAGAAGTCGTTGCTGATCAACACTCGCTTGCAACCCAGTCGATAGTTCGGTGTGAAGCGCTCGCGAAGAGCCTCGTCCTTTATCTGACGCTCTAAGTGTTCGCGTGACAGCGTTTCGGCTTTGGTCATGCGACGCGGGTCTTTCACGAAGCCGAGCACCATCAACTCGCGGCGCCAGTATCCCCACACGCGTACCGCACGTTGCGCCAACGGCAACGTGGCGAAGAACTTCTTGCTTCGGTCCAATACCGGGTGGCCGAGGTGCGGCAAGATCCACGACGGCGTGCGCTGGAAGACCTCGAGGGACGCCACGAGTGGCGCAATCTGTGGCACGGTTTGAATAGCGCTCGCTCCTGTACCGATAACCCCGACGCGCTGACCGGCGAGCTCAACGGTACTGTCCCACTGGGCGGTGTGCATCAGCGTTCCCGTGAAGTCGCCGATCCCCGTGATGTCGGGGAGACGCGGCTCGGCCAGGGCTCCCGTAGCGAGAACGACGCACTTGGCGAGATACTCGCCGTTGCTCGTGGTGAGTCGCCAGAGTTGGCGTGACTCGTCGAAGGCGACATCGGTGACGTCGTGTTCGTAGTGAATGAGGTCGCTGATGGAGTACCGGTCGGCCACGTCGCGAAGGTACTGCCAGATCTCGGGTTGGAAACTGTAGGTGTTCGTCCACGCGGGATTCGGGGCGAAGGAGAATGAGTAGAGATAGCTCCCCACGTCGCAGCGGCACCCCGGATAGGTGTTGTCGCGCCACGTCCCACCGAGGTCACGAGCGCGCTCAAAGATCGCGATGTTGGTGACGTCCACCTGCTGGAGCCGGATGGCCGCTCCGAGTCCGCCAAAACCTGAGCCGATGATCGCGACGTCGAGGACCATGAGTGAAGGCTACAGAGTCACGATGCGCCGGTGCGTCGGCGGTAGCGTGGCCCAAATGACGTGGCGTCTTAGGTTTCAGCGTCTCCTGGGTTCGCGCGTGCGTGCCTGGCGGCGTTACGTCAACGAGATCGCGACCGTGGGGCCCGACGACGACTACGCCAAGAAGTTCTTCTACTTTGGGCGTGGGGCGGCCGTCATGGCGCCCCAGGGCGTGATCTACAACGAGCGTTACCTCTCCATTGGCGACGGAACATTGATCGGGCCAAACGTCTGTCTCACCGCGGGAATCAATGGCGATCAACCCATGCTCGCCACACCGACCGTGGCGATCGGTCAACGCTGCATCATCGGACGCGGTTCGCACATCATTGGGCACTGGTCAATCGAGCTCGGTGACGAGATTCAAACCGGCCCCTACGTCTACATCACCGACCAGAACCACTCCTATGAGGCCATTGATCAGCCGGTCGGTTGGCAGACGCCCAGCGAGGCGGCGGTCAAGATCGGCGCGGGGAGTTGGCTAGGCGCCAACGTCGTCGTCCTGCCGGGCACGACGCTCGGTCGCAACACTACGGTTGCCGCTGGTGCTGTCGTGCGTGGCACGTTCCCAGACTTCGTTGTCCTCGCGGGCGTGCCCGCCAAGGTGGTGCGGCACTACGACCCCGACGGGGGTTGGCTACCGGGTCCCGCGTGAGTCAGCGACTCGTCGGCGTCGACCTCACGCCGCTGCGGAGTTCTGCGCAGTATCGGCGGCTCTACGTGGCGGGCTTCATTTCGATGTTGGGCTCACAAGCGACCTTCGTCGCGGTGCCGTATCAACTGCGCTTACTGACGCACTCGACGTTGGCGGTGGGTTCAATCGGACTCATCGAGCTGGCGCCCCTCGTCGTCTTCGGACTCTACGGTGGCGTCTTAGCGGACCGCCTCAATCGCCGACGCCTGATCATCTCGACGGAGGTGGTCTTGATGATCTCTACCGCAATGCTCTTGACTAATGCGCTGCTGCCCCACCCGTTGACCTGGATCCTCTACGTCGACGCCGCCGTGGCGGCGGGCGCAGAAAGTCTCCAGGCCCCGAGCGTCTCGGCGCTCAACCAGATCTTCGTCAGCTTCGACCTTCAGCGCTCGGCCGCGGCGCTCGCCAACGTGAGCTCCACTACCGCCTCGATCATCGGGCCCGCGCTCGGGGGGCTGGCGGCCGTCGCGTTCGGACCGGGCTCGGTCTACTTCGCGAACGTCGTGACATTCTCCTTTTCTTTATATCTGCTCTCTCAGCTTTCGGCGACACCGCGCCCCGAAGCCAAAGGGGAGCGAGTGGTGGACGACTTGCGCGACGGGGTTCGCTACGCCCGGAGCCGACCCGACATCATCGGCACCTACGTCATCGACCTGATCGCGATGGTGCTCGCCTTCCCCGTCGTGATGCTGCCCTTCGTGGCGGCACGCTTTCACGAGACGTACGCGCTCTCGATCCTCTACTGCGGCTTGCCGGCCGGAGCGTTGCTGGCCGGGCTCACCTCGCGCTGGACTCGCCGGGTCAACCGTTACGGAAGGGCGATCGTTATCGCCGCGGCGATCTGGGGACTCGGCATCGCCCTCTTCGGGTTCTCCTCGTCACTGTGGGTCGTGGTCCTCGGTCTCGCCGTGGGTGGTGGTGCCGACGCGATCAGTTTCACGTTCCGCAACACCATGTGGAACGAATCCATCCCGCCCGAGGTGCGCGGGCGCATGGCCGGTATCGAGATGATCTCGTACTCCCTGGGGCCCACCGCGGGTCAGTTCCGTGCGGGCCTGATGGCGGCCTGGACGACGTTGCGATTCTCCCTGACCTTCGGCGGGTTGGCGTGCACGGGTTCGGTCGGTGTGGTCGCCGCCGCGTTGCCCACCCTCTGGCGCTTTGACGCGCGCAGCGACGTCCACGTCGCGGACGTGAGAGCGCTGCGCGAGGCCGGCGCGGAGGGGTAACTACTCGCGCACCCTCTACGCTTCTTGCATGTCGCGCGCAACGTATCTGGTCACCGTGAGCGGACCCGACCGCATCGGCGTCGGCGCCGAGCTCTTCGAAGCGCTGAACGGGCTCAGGGGCGAGGGCCTGCACCTCATGGATGTGGCCCAGATCACCATTCGCGGCACGCTGGTGCTGTGTGCCGAGGTGAGCGCGGAGGGGAACGTCACGCGAGAGGACCTCGTGACCGCGCTGGGCGAGCGTTCGATCGAGGGCGAGGGCATGAGTGTCCACGTCGAGTTGGTCACGCCCCAAGAAGAGATCAAGGGCCGACGACTCCTCGTCACGATGCTCGCGCCGTCGATATCCGCGGATCAGTTGGGGAGCGTCTTTCACGCCATCGCCCAGTCCGAGGCGACGTGTGAGCGGATCGTGCACCTCGCGAGCTACCCCGTCGACTGCTACGAGCTCATCGTGCTCGGCCCCGATCACGTGGCGCTGCGCGAAGCGTTGACCGACGTGGCCAAGTCGAGCGGGCTCGACCTCGCGGTCCAGCGCGCGGGACTTCATCGGCGCGCGAAGCACCTCGTGGTGATGGACGCCGACTCGACGTTGCTCCAGGACGAGGTCATCGATCTCCTGGGTGCCGAGTGCGGTTGCGCCGCGGAGATCGCCACGATCACTGACGCCGCGATGAACGGCGAGATCGACTTCGCCGAATCGCTGCGCCGACGCGTCGCGTTGCTTGAGGGACTGCCCGAGAGCGTGCTGGACGACGTGCGTGCGAATCTGCGTCTCGCGCCGGGTGCGCGCACGCTGCTGCGAACGTTGCAACGACTCGGCTACGTGCCGGCCGTGGTGTCGGGTGGTTTCGTCGAGGTGCTGGCGCCACTGCTCGACGAGTTGGACGTCACCCACTACGCGGCCAACAGTTTGGAGATCAACGACGGCGTGCTCACCGGCCGGGTGCGCGGGGAGATCCTGGACCGGGCCGGCAAGGCGCAGGCGCTGCGGCGCTTCGCCGAGGAGGTCGGCGTGCCCCTAGAGCAGACGGTGGCGGTCGGCGACGGCGCGAACGACATCGACATGCTCTCGGTCGCGGGGCTCGGCATCGCCTTCAACGCGAAGGCGCTGGTCCAAGAACACGCCGACACCGCCCTCTCGGTGCCGTATCTGGACGCCGTGTTGTACTTCCTCGGGATCAGCCGCGAGGAGATCGAGACCGCGTAATTTTGTGAAACCTCGTCGTGCCGTAGTCATTACTAGGTAGTAAGGTCCCACTCAGAACCGGCGAAGGGGGATTCGTGAAGGTCGTGATTGACGGCGAACTCTGCCAAGGTCAGGGGCGGTGCTTTTCCATCGCGCCGAGCCTCTTCGGCTTTGACGACTTGGGCGACGGCGTGGTGCTCGGTGACGGCACGCTCACTGCGGAGACCCTCGACCTCGCCCGCCTGGCCCAAGCCAACTGCCCCGAACACGCCATCTTCATTGAGGAGTCGTCGTGACCGACAAGCCCCCCGTCCTCGATTTCGCCACCGACTGGGACCACACCGATCCCGCGTGGGTCAACGACCCCTACCCGATCTGGGAGGACCTGCGTCAGCGCTGTCCCGTCGCGCACACCGATCGCTACGGCGGAGGCTGGTTCCCCGCGACCCACGCGGGGGTCTCGGAGATTGCGAAGGACACCGAGCACTTCACGAGCCGCACCGTAATCATCAACGAGGGCCGACCGACCGACGAGGAACTCCCCGCACCCATCGGCGTCGCCCCGCCCATCACCTCGGACCCACCCTTTCACGCGCTCGCGCGCAAGTTGATCCTGCCGGCGTTCTCGCCGGGCGTCGTCAACGCCCTCGAGCCCCAGATTCGCGAGCTCTGTAACCGGCTGCTCGATGACGTGATCGGCGAAGAGGTCGTCAACGGTTCGCTCAGTTACGCCAAGCTCATTCCCCCCGGGGTCATCCGCGAGATGCTGGGCTTTCCGGCCGAGGACACCGAGAAGTTCATCGAGATGGTCCACATCATCACCGAAGCCGTCGACCTGCCCTTGGAAGAGCGCATCGAAGCCTTCATTCCGGTGGAGGAGTACTTCGTGGCCCAGATCGAGGACCACCAGGACAACCCCCGCGACGACCTGACGTCGTTCTTGCTCGACGCGGAGATCGACGGCCAGAAGTTGGCCCTGGAGCACGTCTTTGGCACGATGGTCCTGATCCTCGTCGCGGGCATCGACACCACCTGGGGCGCCATCGGCGCCTCCCTCTGGCACCTGGCGCAGAACCCCGAGGACCTCGCGCGACTGGTCAACGAGCCCGAGTTGATGCCGACGGCGGTGGAGGAGTTCTTGCGCTTTTACGCGCCCGTCACCATGGCGCGGCTCGTGAACGCCGACATGGAGTACTTGGGCTGTCCGATGAAGGAGTACGACTGGATCCTGCTGGGCTTTCCGGCGGCCAATCGCGACCCCGTCGTCTTTAAGGACGCCGATAAGTTCATCATCGACCGCGCGGAGAACCGCCACGTAGCCTTCGGGCTGGGGATACATCGCTGTATCGGGTCGAACCTCGCGCGACTGGAGTTGCGCGTGGCGATTGAAGAGTTCATCCGTCGCTACCCGAAGTTCGAACTCGCCAACAAGAAGGACGTGACCTGGGCCCAGGGCCAGATTCGCGGACCGAGGAATCTGCCGTTGCGGATTCTGAGTTAGTACGTGTCCCTCGACGAGCTCAAAGCGCCCGTTACCGACTTCGCCACCGACTGGGACCACACCGACCCCGCGTGGGTGCACGACCCCTACCCCATCTGGGAGAAGCTGCGCACGAGCTGTCCCGTCGCCCACACCGACCGCTACGGCGGTGCGTGGTTCCCCACCACGCACCAGATGGTCAGTGACGTCGCCAACGACACCGAGCACTTCACCTCACGCCTCGTGGTGATCACGAACAACAAGTACCCACCCAACGCCGAAGCCCCGATCGGCGGCGCACCGCCCATCACGTCGGACCCGCCATTCCACCAGTTCGCACGGCGCGTGATCCTGCCGGCCTTCGCGCCCGGGCCGGTTAACGCGTTAGAAGACCAGGTCCGCGCGCTCTGTCGAAAGCACCTCGACACCGTGGCGGGCGAGGACGCCTTCGACGCGGGGCTTCGCTACGCGCAGTACATCTCACCCGGCGTGATCTCGAAGATGCTGGGTTTCCCCGAGGCGGACGAGGAGCTCTTTCGTGACTTCGTCCACCTGGTTCTGGACCTGGTGGATCTGCCCATCCACGAACGCGGCCCGCTCTTCGTGCCGATGGCGGAGTACTTCAGCGCCCAGATCGAGGACCACTTGGCGCACCCGCGCGACGACCTGACGAACTACCTCTTGCACGTCGAGTTCAACGGTGAGCGACTCTCGATGGAGCACGTCCGCGGCACCATGGTGCTCGTCCTGGTGGCGGGGATCGACACGACCTGGTCGGCGATCGGCTCGGCCCTCTGGCACCTCGCCCACCACCCGAGCGACCTCGCGCGATTAGTCGCCGAGCCCGAGTTGATGCCGGTGGCGGTGGAGGAGTTCCTGCGGTTCTATGCGCCGGTCACGATGGCCCGGCTCGTCAAGGACGACTTCGACTTTTACGGCTGGCCCATGAAGAAGGACGACTGGGTGTTGCTGGGCTTTCCGGCGGCGAACCGTGACCCCGAGATGTTCAGCGACGCGGACACCTTCGTCATTGACCGTGCGCTCAATCGCCACGCCGCCTTCGGGCTGGGTATACACCGCTGCATCGGATCGAACCTCGCGCGGATGGAACTGCGCGTCGCGTTAGAAGAGTTCATTGCGCGCTTCCCCAAGTTCGAACTCACTGACCCCACTGCGGTCACCTGGGCCCCCGGCCAGGTGCGCGGTCCGAGGTCCATTCCCGTGCGAGTCGTTGCGTAGGGTCACAGCCCGAGGTTGGGGGTCGCTCCTCGCCACAGTTCCGCCATCCACGCCTCCACGTCGCTCGCCGCGCGCGGCAGCGCCGCCGAAAGGTTCCGCGCGCCCTCTGCCGTTACGAGAATGTCGTCTTCGATGCGCACGCCGATGCCGCGGTACTCCTCGGGCACGGTGAGGTCGTTGCGCTGGAAGTAGAGGCCGGGCTCGACGGTCAAGACGTAGCCCTCCTTCAACTCGCCCCAATAGAACTCGTTGCGAGCGCTGGCGCAGTCGTGCACGTCGATGCCCAGCATGTGACTGGTGCCGTGAAGGGTGTAACGGCGGTGGAGTTGGCGGTCCTTGCGCAGCGCCAGTGACGGCTCCTCCTTCAATATCCCCAACTCAAAGAGACCTTCGGCGAGCACCGTCATGGCGGCGTCGTGGGGGTCCATGAACTTGGCCCCCGGGCGCACCGCCGCGATCCCCGCGTCTTGGGCCGCCAGGACGAGTTCGTAGACGCGGCGCTGCGCGGGGGAGAACGTGCCGCTGATCGGCATGGTGCGCGTGACGTCGGCCGTGTAGAGGTTGTGACACTCGACGCCCGCGTCGAGGAGTAGCAACTCGCCGCTGCGCACCGCCCCGTCGTTGCGCACCCAGTGCAGGGTGGTCGCGTGGGCGCCACTGGCCGCGATCGTCTCATAACCCACGTCGTTCCCCTCGACGCGGGCGCGAAGGTTGAAGACCCCTTCGACGACCCGTTCACCTCGGCCGATGGCCGTGGGCAACGCGCGCACCACGTCCTCGAAACCCTTCACCGTGAAGTCCACGGCGAGCTGGAGTTGTGCGACCTCGAAGTCGTCCTTGACGAGCCGCGCTTCACTGAGGGCGACCGCGAGTTCCTGGTCCTCGTCGCGCTCGTCGTTCAGCGCGTCCACCTCGGCGTCGAAACCGCGCAGGGTCACGACGTCGGTGCCCCCGAGGGACGCGAGGTCCTTCGCCAGTCGCTCGAGCGGGGCGGTCTCAACGTCGAAGTAGATCGCGGCCTCGTCGACGCCTCGTCGTTCACCGACCCACAGTTCGCCGTAGCGGGCGTCGGTATAGAACTCGTGCGTCGTGGCGTCGCGGCGATGCGGTAAGTAGAGCGTCGACTGGGGCCCCTCGGTGCTCGGGGAGATTACCAGTACCGCGTCGGGTTCTTGACAGCCGGTTAAGTAAAAGAAGTCGGTCCCCGCTCGAAAGCGGTAGTCGGTGTCGTTCGAGCGGACCTTGAAGTTTCCCGAGGGCACGACGAGCGTCTTCGCGGTGAAGAGTTCGCCGAGACGTCGTCGTCGCTCCTTGGACATCGTGGCGGCGGGGTGTACTTCGCGCGAGATCGACCCGGCGGCCCAGTTCTGCGTCATGTGTTCGAACAAGATGCGCGGGCTCGGCGGACGATGGGCTCCCACCCACACCCAGTGTTCGGAGAGCGGGTGCTCCTCGGAGACGTCGGGTTCGGGTATCGCTTCCACGACGCCAACTTACCGCGCGACGATTCGCGTTTGTATGCTCGGCCCATGGACATCACACTTCGACACGACGGTGCGGTCGCCGTCCTCACCTGGGACGACGGAGAGAACCGCGTCAACCTCGACTCCCTGGCGCTGTTGAACGCGCGCCTCGGTGAACTTGAGGGCCGCGACGCTCCGCTCGCGGTCGTGCTCACCGGTACCGGCAAGTTCTTCTCCAATGGTCTCGACCTCGAACGCTTCGGGACGAATCCCGAGGAGTTCACCGCCACGCTCAAAGAGGCCAAGCGCACCATTGGACGACTCTTCCTCTTCCCCGCCTACACCGTGGCGGCGATCAACGGCCACGCTTTCGCCATGGGCGCGTTGATCTCGTGTGGTTTCGACTACCGGGTAATGCGCGACGACCGCGGTTATTGGTGCATGAACGAAGCCGAGATCGGCCTGGCGCTCGATGAGCAACTCTTCTCGATTCTCACCGCGCGGCTCCCGCGCGCGACCGCGATCGTCGCCGCGACGACCGCGAAACGGTTCTCCGGTCCGGAGGCGCTGTCGGCCGGGATCGTTGAGGCAATCACCAGTGAGGACCAGGTCCTCTCACACGCCATCGACGTCGCCGCCGCGCACGCGAAGCTCGATCGTCGCACGCTCGCCCACCACAAAGCGCTCGCTCACGGCGACGCGGCCGCGTTCCTCGGCTGGACGGGTTGACGCACCGCCTCGCGGGCCGCTCGAACGACGGGGCGACCCGTGCCAAGATGTGGAGCAATGAGCAAGCAATTTGATCATTCGGCCTTGGTGGGTTTCACCCGCGACTCGTTTCGCTCCTCGAGTGGGGAGAGGCACGAGCTCTATCGGATCGGTAGCGGACCCGCGGTGATCGTGATCCACGAGGTGCCGGGCATCACCCCGCTGGTTGCGGCCTTCGCTCGAAAGGTCGCGGCGGCGGGAATGACGGCAGTCCTGCCGAACCTCTTTGGCACGCCGGAACGAATTCCGACCACGGGCTACGAGATCAGCTCCGCGCTGAAGGCCTGCGTGAGTCGTGAGTTCACCGTGTTCGCGACGAACAAGACGAGTCCGATCGCGGGTTACCTTCGAGAGTTGGCGACGCACGAACACGTCGCCTGCGGCGGTCCCGGCGTCGGCGCTGTGGGTATGTGCCTCACCGGTGGTTTTGCCCTCGCGATGAGCGTGAATGAGAGCGTGATCGCCCCGGTCATGAGTCAGCCCGGTCTGCCCGCGCCCCTGGGCGCGAAGCGCAAGGCCGCCACGGGCGTGAGTGAGAGCGACTTTCAACTGATCAAGCGTCGCACCGGCGCGGGACTGTGCGTGATGGGACTGCGCTTCAGTGGCGACCCGGGTTCACCCGCGGAGCGCTTCGCGACGCTTCGAAGGGAGCTCGGGGAGAACTTCATCGGCGTCGAGATCGACTCCAGTCCGGGCAATCCGTGGGGCTATCGCAAGGGTGCGCACTCGGTGCTCACCGAGGACTACTCCGACGCGGAGGGTTCACCGACGCGCCAGGCACTCGAGGACGTACTCGCGTTCCTCGCCACGCGCCTGGGCGTCGGGACTACCTAGTTCTTTCGCGTCATTCGGTCGACCAACCGCCACGACGACGGAAGTGCGACGCCCGCGATTCCGGCTTTGATGAGTTCGCCCCAGAGGAAGGGCGTGAAGCCGTCCTTGATCGCGGCGAGCGGGGTCACGTGGATCGCGAACTTGAGCCACGTCACGCCGAAGATGAAGATGATCGCGTCGCCGACCGCCATCGCGACGACGGCCTTGGTGACGGTGCGGTCGCCCCCGAGCGAGGCCACCCACCCGAGTGCCGCGCCCGCGACGACGAAGCCGATCAAGTAGCCGAAGGTCGCCACGGCGTAGCCACTGGCGTGACTGGCGAACCACGGTACGCCGGCGACGCCGGCCGCTAAGTAGAGCAGCATCGCCAGTCCCGCGCGACGCCAACCGAGCGCCGATCCGGCGAGCATGACCCCGAGCGTCTGTCCGGTGATCGGCACGGGAGTGAAGCTCAGGTGAATGCTGATCTGGGCGAGTGCGCCGACGAGCGCGGCGGCGCCGACGACGAGGACGACCTCGGCGAGCAATGAGCGCGCCACGACGTCGGCGAGGACGCGGCGCGGCTGGGTGGGCATGGCGACAGTGGACATTACGGACTCCTCGTCATTTGGCTACGGTCACTTTAGGCGAGGACTCGAGGGTGCTTCGGCGGTTCATTGCTACTTCGCGGTAAATCGGTGGCGCCGCGCGAAACGTCACCACCGACGGAATAACTAGATCCAACCCTGGTCGCGGGCGATCTGCTCAACGTCGCCGATGCGCATACCCGTGCGATGCTGAAGGGTGCGGATAAGGCCCCCGGCCTCATACAGCGATTCGTGGGTGCCCGTGTCGAGCCAGGTGGTCGCTCGCGAGAGCACCTCGACGCGTAGTTCATTGCGTTCGAGGTAGGCGTTGTTCAGCGCCGTGATCTCGAGCTCGCCCCGGGCGCTCGGCACCAGATGACGCGCGAAGTCCGACGCTCGCTCGTCGTAGAAGTAGATCCCGGGCACGGCGTAGCTGCTCTTGGGCTCATGGGGCTTCTCCTCGATGGAGAGTACGTTGCCCTGGTCGTCAAAGTCCACGACCCCGTACGCGGAAGGGTTAGAGACCTGGTACGCGAAGATCAAGGCGCCTTCGACGTTCGTGTTCTCCTGGAGGTGCGTGCCCAGTCCCGGCCCGTAGAAGAGGTTGTCGCCGAGGATTAACGCGCACTTCTCGCCGTCCAGGAACTTCTCGCCCAGGATCAGCGCCTCGGCGAGACCGTTGGGCTGGTCTTGGACGACGTAGGAGATCTTGACGCCCAGTTGTGAACCGTCACCGAGCAGACGAAAGAACGCGTCTTGATCGTGGGGGGTCGTGATGAGAAGAATTTCACGAAGGCCACTGAGCATCAAAGTACTAAGTGGATAAAAAATCATGGGCTTGTCGTAGATGGGCAGCAGTTGTTTGGACACCGCTCGGGTGATGGGATGCAGGCGCGTTCCGGTGCCGCCAGCCAAAATGATTCCCTTCACCCCATTAGTATAGAAGTCTCGTATCCCCTTTCTTAAGGCTGAGGTGTTGCTATGCGCGTTGTGATTACGGGGGCGGCGGGGTTCATCGGGTCTCGACTCACCGAGTTGCTGGTGGCCGACGCCGAGCGACTCGGCTACGACGACGTGGTACTACTCGACGCGTTGACCTATTCGGGCCGACTCGAGAACCTCGAGGTCGTGATGCGCGACTCACGCGTCACCTTCGTCCGGGGCTCCATCACCGATCAGTTGGTCGTCGATGAGGTGTTAAGCGGAGCGCACGCGGTGTTGCACCTCGCGGCGGAGAGTCACGTCGATCGCTCCATCACCGGTGCTCGGCTCTTTTACGAGACCAACGTGCTCGGTACGCAGCAACTCTTGGAGAGCGCGCGAACTTTGGGCGTGGAGCGTTTCGTCCACGTCTCGACCGACGAGGTCTACGGCTCCATCGCCCACGGCGCGTGGCGTGAAGACCACCTCCTAGAGCCGAACTCCCCCTACTCTTCGAGCAAAGCGGGCTCGGATCTGGCGGCGCTGGCCTACCACCGGACCTTTGGTCTGAACGTCATGGTGACGCGGTGCTCGAACAACTACGGACCTCGCCAGTTCCCCGAGAAGCTCATTCCGCTGTTCGTGACGAACCTCTTTGACGGGATCAAGGTGCCGCTATACGGCGACGGACTCAACGTGCGCGACTGGCTCTTCGTCGACGACCACTGTCGTGGGATCCTCGCGGTGTTAGCGGGTGGACGCGCGGGCGAGATCTACAACATCGGTGGTGGGACCGAGTTAACGAACACCGCCCTCACCCACGAACTGCTCGAGCTCTGCGGGGCCGACGAGTCGATGATCGAACCGGTCGAGGACCGACTCGGTCACGACCGGCGCTACTGCGTCAACTGGGACAAGATTCGCGACGAACTCGGCTACGCGCCGGAGGTGGATTTCGAAGAGGGTCTCGCGCGCACGGTGAAGTGGTACCGGGAGAACGAGGCGTGGTGGCGACCCTTGAAGGTGCCTACGACGTGAAGTTAGTTCCGCTTTCGATTCACGGTGCGTACGTCCTCGAGTCGAAAGTATGGGGAGACCAACGGGGCTTCTTTCGCGAGTGGTTCAAGCGCAGTGACTTCGAAGCGAGCGGCGTCGACTTCCCCATCGCCCAGGCGAACCTCTCGATGTCGCGCCGCGACGTTGTGCGGGGTTTGCACTACTCACTGGCTCCCGGTGGTCAATCGAAGGTGGTGACCTGCGCCTACGGGGAACTCGACGACGTGATCGTCGACGTACGCATCGGTTCTCCAACCTTTGGGCGCGTTGAAGTCGTGCACCTCGGCAGCGACGAAGATCGCTCGGTGCTCGTACCCGGGGGCGCCGCGCACGGGTTCTGCGTCACCAGCGAGCTCGGCGCGCTCACCTACCTCCTCGCCTCACCCTTCAACCCCGACACGGAACTCGAAATCGACCCCTTCGACACCGAGATTGGCGTGCCGTGGACGCTCAGTGGCGATGCGGTCGTGAGCGCGAAGGACGCCGGTGCGCCCTCACTCGCGGATCGACTCGGTGCGGGCGAGTTACCGATTTACCTCGAGGGCGCCCACGAAGTGGTGAATCCCAACGAGGGCTAGCGTGAGTCGAGTGAGTACGGCACCGCTTCGGCTGGTCACGAGGGACGATCGGGCGGTCCAGTTACCGTCGAACTCGTCGCTGCCATCCATCGAGTCAGAAGCGCAACTCCGTGGCCTGCTCGGCGCACTTTCGGGCGTGGACGCCGTCGGCGCTGAGGCTCGTGCGGCCAAGTTGGCGACGAGGTCGCTGAAGAAGTCGACGAAACTCGCGGCCCTCGACCTCGCCATCTCAATGGTCGACTTGACGACCCTCGAAGGCGCGGACACGCCCGGTCGAGTGACGTCGCTCTGCGCGAAGGCGCTCCACCCCGACGCGAACGCTCCCGAGGTGCCGAGCGTGGCGGCGGTGTGTGTCTACCCCGATCTCGTTGCCCACGCGCGCACTGTGCTGGGCGCTTCTACCGTCAAGGTCGCCGCGGTGGCGACGGCGTTCCCCTCAGGTCGGGCGTCGATGGCGGTCAAAGTGCTCGACGTCAAGGAGGCACTCGACGCCGGGGCCGACGAGATTGACATGGTGATCGACCGTGGCGCGTTTCTTGCCGGTCGCTACGGTCAGGTCTTCGACGAGGTCGTGGCGATCAAGGAGCTCTGCGGCGCGACGCACTTGAAGGTGATCTTGGAGGTCGGGGAACTCAAGACGTACGACAACGTCCGTCGGGCGAGTTGGCTCGCCATGTTGGCGGGCGCCGATTTCATAAAGACCTCGACCGGCAAGGTCGGGGTGTCCGCGACGCTGCCGACGGCGCTGGTGATGCTCGAGAGCGTGCGCGACTTCGCCGAAGCGACGGGACTGCGCGTGGGCGTGAAGGTCGCCGGGGGCATCCGCAGCGCCAAGGACGCGCTGCGCTACCTGGTCGTCGTGAACGAGACCGCGGGCTCCTCCTGGCTCACCCCCGACGGGTTTCGATTCGGCGCCTCGTCGCTCCTCAACGACCTCTTGATGCAGCGACTCAAGCAGCACCGTGGCGCCTACGTCCGCCCCGACGAGTTCAGCGGCGACTGACGTGAGCGATGATCTGACGCAGTCGCGTCTCGGCGCGATGACCTACGACCCCGCGCCCGAATCGGCGGCGATCGTCACGTTTCGCGACGCCTACGGACTCTTTATCGACGGCCGCTTCACGGATCCCTCCTCGCACGACTCCTTCGCCACGATCAACCCCGCCACGGAAACGGTGCTCGCCCGCGTGGCCCTCGCCTCGGCGAGCGACGTCGACGTCGCCGTGAAGGCGGCACGGCGCGCGTACGAGACGACCTGGTCGAAGTTGAGCGGCGCCCAGCGCGCGAAGTACCTCTATCGCATCGCCCGGCTCATTCAAGAGCGCTCGCGTGAACTGGCCGTCGCCGAGACTCTCGATAACGGTAAGCCGATTCGTGAGTCGCGCGACGTCGACGTGCCGTTGGCGGCGGCCCACTTCTTTTATTACGCGGGCTGGGCCGACAAGTTGGAGTTTGCCGGTTACGGCGCGAAGCCGACCGCGCTCGGCGTGGCGGGACAGATCATCCCGTGGAACTTTCCACTCCTCATGGCCGCGTGGAAACTGGCACCCGCCCTCGCCGCCGGGAACACCTGCGTGCTCAAGCCCGCCGAGACCACGCCGCTGACCGCGCTACTCCTCGCCGAGATCCTCCAACAGGCCGACCTGCCGCCGGGGGTGGTGAATATCATCACCGGGGATGGCACCACGGGCTCGGCGCTGGTTGATCACCCCGGCGTCGACAAGATCGCTTTCACGGGTTCCACCGAAGTAGGACGACTGATTCAAGAACGCGTCGCCGCGAGCCACAAGGGCCTGACGCTGGAGCTCGGCGGCAAGGGCGCCAACATCGTCTTTGAAGACGCGCCGGTCGACGAGATGATCGAGGGCATCATCGACGGGATCTTCTTCAACCAAGGTCACGTGTGCTGCGCCGGCTCGCGGCTCCTGGTCCAAGAGTCGATCGCCGACGACGTGCTCCGACGCCTCGTGCGCCGAGTCGACCAGTTGCGCGTGGGGGATCCGCTCGATAAGAACACCGACGTGGGCGCGATCAACTCGGCCGCCCAACTCGCTCGGATCAATGAGCTCGCCGCGTACGGCGAGCACGAGGGCGCTACCCGCTACACCAGCACGTGCGTGCTCCCCGACAAGGGTTACTGGTTCGCACCGACCGTCTTCGCCGACGTCGCGCAGTCCCACCGCATCGCGCGTGAGGAGATCTTTGGTCCAGTGCTGTCGGTCCTCACCTTTCGCACCCCCGACGAAGCGGTCGCCAAGGCGAATAACACCAAGTACGGACTCGCCTGTGGGGTGTGGAGCGAGAAGGGGAGCCGCACGCTCTGGGTTGCCCAGCGCCTGCGCGCCGGGGTGATCTGGGCCAACACCTACAACCGCTTCGACCCGACGAGCCCCTTCGGCGGGGTGCGGGAGTCGGGTTTCGGCCGCGAGGGTGGCCGCCACGGCCTGGAGGCGTACCTCGATGTCCACTGAACGCCTCGAGGTACGTAAGACCTTCAAGCTCCTCATCAACGGCGCCTTCCCGCGCTCGGAGTCCGGTCGCACCTACGAAGTCACCGCCGCGAGCGGTACCTTCCTGGCGAACGTCGCGCAAGCGTCGCGCAAGGACGTGCGCGACGCCGTGGTCGCCGCGCGCGCGGCGCAAGCCAGCTGGTGGTCCCAGAGCGCGTACCACCGTGGTCAGGTCATCTACCGTCTCGCCGAGATGGCCGAGTCTCGTCGCGACGAACTCGCCGAACACGTCGCCCTCTCGGAGGGACTGCGCGCGCGAGCGTCCCAACTCAGTGTCGCGCGAGCGATCGACCGGGTCGTGTGGTACGCGGGGTGGAGCGACAAAATCGCCCAGGTCTTCGGTGGCGCGAATCCCGTCGCGGGTCCCTACTTCAACTTTTCCCTGCCGGTGCCCAGTGGTGTCGTCGGCGTCATCGCCGACCAGGACTCGTCACTTGAGGCCTTCGTCGACGCGGTCTGTGCACCCATCGCGGCGGGCAACGCCGTCGTGGTCCTCGCCAGCGAGCAGCGTCCGACGCCCGCGGTGTTACTCGGCGAGATGACCGCGACGTCCGACGTTCCCTCGGGAGTACTCAATATCCTCACCGGTCGCACGGGCGAACTCGCGCCGACCCTTTGCGCGCACGAGGACGTCGACGGCGTCGATCTCAGCGGCGTTAACGAAGCTTTCGCCGACGAACTGGCGTTGCTGGCTGCGGGTTCGATCAAGCGCGTGCTGCGACCGGGCCGGGGCGACGCGTCGTTGGCGCGACTGCGCGCCTTCCTCGAGACCTCCACCGTGTGGCACACGATCGGGCAGTAGTGACGAACCCCTACGAACTCGCCGACGTCGCCGCTCAGCAGCTTCGGGAACGAAGTGGTGTCGATCACTACGACGTCGCCGTCGTACTGGGCTCGGGTTGGAAGGAGGGCGCCGCGGCCCTCGGGGCGCCCAGCAGTGAGGTCGCCACTTCGACGCTGAGTGGATTCGCCGCGCCCAGTGTCGCGGGCCACCTCGGCCAGATCCTCTCCCTCGAGGTCGCTGGTCGTCACGTCGCCCTTCTCGCCGGTCGGGTGCACCTCTACGAGGGCCACAGTGCGAGTGAGGTCGTGCACCCGGTGCGCACCTTGATCAAGGCCGGGGCGAAGACGGTCGTGCTCACCAACGCGTGCGGTGGTCTCTTATTGTCGATCCCGCCGGGCAACGTCGTGGTCATTCGCGACCAGATCAATCTCACCGCGACGTCCCCACTCGAAGGACCGCCGCCGCCCGAGGGGGTGAGCGCACGCTTCGTCGATCTCAGCGACCTCTACAGCGCGCGACTGCGCCACGTCGTGCACGAAACCGTGCCGGGTCTCAACGAAGCGGTCTACGTCGGCGTGCGGGGTCCGCACTACGAGACCCCCGCCGAGATTGAGATGGTCCGCACCATGGGCGCGACGGTCGTGGGTATGTCGACGGTGCTCGAATCAATCGCCGCGCGTCACCTCGGGGCCGAGGTGCTCGGCCTCGGTCTCGTGTCCAACTTCGCGGCCGGGGTCGCCACCGGCGCGCTCAGTCACGCCGAGGTGCTCGAAGCCGGTCAATCAGCGGCGACGTCGCTGGGTGACCTGTTGGCCACGTTGCTCGCGGTGCTGTGAACCAGTCACTGCGCGAGCGTGTGACCTCGTGGATCGATGAGGACCCCGACCACGATGACCAAGCGACGTTGCGCGAGTTGCTCGAGGCGGGAGACGAAGCAGAACTCGAACGTCGTTTCGCGGCGCCGCTGACCTTTGGCACGGCGGGCCTGCGAGGCCCGGAGATGGCCGGTCCGGCGGGGATGAACCGGGCCACCGTGCGTCGCGCCACCCAGGGCGTGGTGGCGTGGCTCAAGGAGAGCGGACTCGACGTCAGGCGCGGGGTCGTCGTCGGTCGCGACGCGCGGCACGGGTCGGAACGCTTCAACGACGAAGTCGTCGCGGTGCTGCTGGGTGCGGGCGTCTCGGTGTTCGAGATGCCCTCGGCGCTGCCCACGCCACTCGTGCCCTACGGCGTCAAGGCGCTCGGTGCGGTGGCCGGCATCATGATCACCGCCAGCCACAATCCGCCGCAGGATAACGGTTTCAAGCTCTACGCCCGCGACGGCGCGCAGATCGTGCCGCCCGACGACGAGATTGTCGAACGCTTCGCGCAGGCGGCGGGCGAAGCGGTGCTCGCCGACCGCACCGCTGCGGGACACCAGTTCGTCCCGCCGGCGACGCTGGCGGCCTACGACGCGCACATGGTCGCGCGATTCGGCGTCGAAACGAGCGCGCTCAACATCACCTACACCCCGCTGCACGGGGTGGGCGGCGCCGAGATGACCCGGCTGTTCTCGCTGGCCGGCTACGACCAGGTCACCGTCGTCGCCGAACAGTTCGCTCCCGATGGATCGTTCCCCACGCTGCCCTTTCCCAATCCCGAAGAGCCCGGCGCGTTGGACCTCGCGATCGCGACCGCGACGCACGCCGGGTCGACGCTCATCATCGCGAACGACCCGGACGCGGACCGCCTGGGCGCGGCGGTGCGAGTGGACGACGAGTGGGTCGTGCTCGGCGGCGACCAGATCGGCTGGCTGCTCGCGTCCTCGCTGCTCGCGGAGATCGTCGAACGCGACGAGGTGATCGCCACGTCCATTGTCTCTTCCACGCTGCTCGAAGCGATGGCGAAGGAGGCCGGGGCGCGTTTCGCCACGACGCTGACCGGCTTTAAGTGGATCTCGCGGGCCGCGGGTGCGGGCGTGCTCGGCTTCGGGTACGAAGAAGCCCTCGGGTACGCGGTCGACCCACTGGTCGCCGACAAGGACGGGCTCTCGAGCGCCCTCGCGCTCTGTGCGCTCGCCGACGACCTCTCCCGACACGGTCACTCCCTCCTCGGGCGCCTCGACGAGCTCGAAGAACGCTTCGGGGTCCACGCCACCTCGCAACTCTCGATACGCGCGGAAGGACCGGACGGACTCGCGTCGATTCAGCGTGCACTCGAGGACCTGCGCTCGTCACCCCCGCTCACGCTCGGGACCCTTCGCGTCACCTCGAGCATTGACCTCCGCGTCGGCGGGCGCGGTCTGCCCCCAACCGACGGGCTGATCTTGGAACTCGGCGCGACGGGGCGAGTCATCGTTCGGCCTTCGGGCACCGAGGCGAAACTGAAGGCCTACGTCGAGGTGACCCCGCCCCGGGAGGGTGCGCTCGTCGAACAACGACACCTCGCCCGGCGAATCGACCAGGAGATCCGCGACAGTCTCGGCGACCTACTGCGTCTCTGACCTGAGGGCGGCGTAGCCGGGTTTGATGACGGTGTTGATCATCGCCAGGCGTTGGTCGAACTCGTAGAAGGTGCTCTTGGCGGCGTTCAAGGTCAGCCACTCCATGTCCTCCAGGGTCCAACCAAAGGCCTCGGTGCAACGCGCGAACTCCTCGCTCAAGGTGATGCCACTCATGAGGCGATTATCGGTGTTGAGCGTGACGCGAAATCGCAGTCGCTTTAAGAGATCGATCGGGTGGGTGGCGATCGAGGTCGCGACACCGGTGTGAACGTTGGAGGTCGGACAGACCTCGAGGGGGATGCGTCGGTCGCGCACGTAGTTCGCGAGGCGACCAAGGACCACGCGTCCGTCAATCTCTTGGATGTCGTCGACGATGCGCACGCCGTGGCCCAGTCGCTCGGCGTTACAGAACTGCACCGCCTCCCAGATCGACGGCAGGCCGAACGCTTCGCCGGCGTGGATGGTCAAGTGGAAGTCCTCGCGCTGGATGAGGTGGAAGGCGCGCAGGTGCTTGGTCGGAGGGAAGCCGTCTTCGGGTCCCGCGATGTCGAAGCCGCAGACGCCGTCGTCGCGAAAATTCACCGCCAATCGGGCGACGGTCTCGCTCATCGACGCCTGGCGCATGGCTGAGAGGATGGTGCGCACGACGATGCGGTGACCCTCGTTGGCGGCCTCCTTGGTGCCCTGGGCGAAACCATCGAGCACCGCGCGCACGATCTCATCGAGGCTCAGCCCACCCTCGACGTGCAGTTCGGGTGCGAAACGCACCTCGGCGTAGACGACGCCGTCACGGGCTAAGTCCACGGCGCTCTCGGCGGCCACGCGCTCGAGCCGGTCTCTCGTCTGCATGACGGCGGTCGTGTAGGCGAAGCCCTCGAGGTATCGCACGAGGTCACTGCCGGGCGCGTCGACCACGAACCACGCGGCGAGCTCGTCCGGGTCACTCGTCGGGAGCCCGGCGAAGTTGGCCTCTCTCGCTAGTTCGATGACCGTGGCGGGGCGTAGTCCGCCGTCGAGGTGTTCGTGTAACAGCACCTTCGGCGCTCGCTTGATCAACGACGGGGTGAGCGCGGTGCTGGTCATAGGGGCAGACTAGCCAACGCGCCCGCAGCTACCCCCGGATGACGTTCTCGCCCGGCGACGCCGGGAAACGTGGCTCGTCGTCCCCGATGAGGAGGGAGTCGGTGAGTGCCTCGAGGCCCCGCTCGAGGTGCGACTGGTCCTCGGCGAGTAGTTCGAAGACGGGCTGACCAGCCTCGACGAGAGCCCCTTCACGAACGAGCACCATGACGCCGGCGCTCGCGCTGACGTCATCTTCCTTGCGGGCGCGACCGGCCCCCAGGCGCCACGCCGCGACGCCCACCGCGAGGGCGTCGACTCGCTCGACGTAACCCGCCCGTGGCGCCTCGACGACGTGGCGAAGCGGTGCTTCGGCCAACGTCGCGTCGGGGTCACCACCTTGGGCCTCAATCATTCGCCGGTAGACCTCGTAGGCCGATCCGTCGTCGAGCTTCGTGGCGGGGTCGACGTCGAGTCCGACGAGCTCGAGCATCAGCGTCGCGAGGTTCAACGTGAGTTCTCGTACGTCGCTCGGACCTCCCCCGCGCAACACCTCGACCGACTCGGTGACCTCGATGGCGTTACCCACGGCCCGACCGAGGGGCGTGGCCATCGGCGTCAAGTGAGCGACGGTCTTCACCCCGTGGGCGAGGCCGAGACCCACCATGGTGCGTGCCAGCTCCTCGGCTCGATCTCGTTCGCTGATGAAGGCACCGCTGCCGAACTTGACGTCGAGCACTAGGGCGCTCGTACCTTCGGCGATCTTCTTGGACATGATCGACGAGGAGATGAGGGGGATCGACGCGACGGTCCCGGTGACGTCGCGTAGCGCGTAGAGGCGTCGGTCGACGGGCGCGAGGCCCGCGCCGGCCGCGCAGATCACCGCACCGACGTCCTCGAGTTGCGCGCGGATCTCGTCGTTGCTGAGCGATGCGCGCCATCCCGGGATCGATTCGAGTTTGTCGAGGGTCCCGCCCGTGTGTCCAAGTCCGCGGCCCGAGAGCTGCGGCACGGCGGCGCCGCAGGCGGCCACGAGGGGCGCGAGGATGAGCGAGATCTTGTCGCCCACGCCGCCGGTCGAGTGCTTGTCGACCGTCGGTCGAGATAGGCCGCGTAGGTCGAGACGCTCACCGGAGGCGATCATGCGGTCGGTCCATCCCGTGAGCTCCCTCGGACTCAGCCCCCTGAAGTAGATGGCCATCAGTAGCGCCGACATCTGTTCCTCGGCGACGTCGTCGCGCTGGTAGGCCTCGAGCACCCAGGCGATCGCCTCGTCACTCAGGGCGGCGCCGTCGCGTTTGCCGGTGATGAGCTCCACCGCCGAGAAGTCACTCACGCGTTGCGCCGAGTGCCGAGGTCCTCCGGACCGAAGGCCCCCGGCAGGAGGTCGCCCAAGGTCGAAGGTCCCCGTCCCTCACCCGCGTCGACCAACAGTCCCGCGCCGCCGTGCTCATAGAGCAACTGTCGACAGCGACCACACGGCGTCAGGGGCTCGCCGTCACCGGCCACCACGGAGACGGCCACCAGGCGGCCGCCGCCGCCTCGAACGAGGTCGCTCACGAGGGAACACTCGGCGCACAGCGTGAGACCGTAGCTCGCGTTCTCCACGTTCGAACCAACGACCGTCGTACCGTCACTGGTGAGGGCCGCCGCGCCGACGGTGACCATGGAGTAGGGCGCGTACGCGCGAGCGGCCGCGTCGCGGGCGAGAGATCGCAGTTCCGTCCAGGCACGCTCAGGGACCGAACTCACGACCTCACAGTACACTTTGCGCTGCGTGAGTAACTTTCGATTCTCCAACGTCGTGATCAGTGATGAGGTCGAAAGCGCGATCAACGAGGGTCGGGCCGTCGTGGCCCTCGAGACGACCATCGTCGTACACGGCCTGCCCGCACCGATCAACTTCGAGGTCGCCAGAGAGTGCGAAGCGTCGGTTCGAAAGAGCGGGGCGACGCCCGCCACCATCGGCGTCGTTGACGGTCGTGTCGTCGTGGGACTAGGGAGCGACGAGCTCGAGTCACTGGCCGAGCCCGATCGACGCGCCGCCAAACTCTCCGCCCGGGACCTCGGTCTGGCGCTCGCCACCGGCACCGACGGCGCGACCACCGTGGCGGGCACCATCACCATCGCACACCGCGTCGGCATCGAGGTCATGGCGACCGGCGGCCTCGGCGGGGTGCACCGCGACGCCGCGAGGTCATTCGACGAGTCGGCCGACCTCACGACCCTCGCTCGCACGCCCGTGCTGGTGGTCGCGTCGGGGGTGAAGTCGATCCTCGACATCGCCGCGACCCTCGAACGCCTCGACTCGTTGGGCGTGCCCGTGGTGGGATTCGCCACTCGGCAGTTCCCGGGCTTCTACCGACGCGACAGCGGCTTCACGTTGGACTGGGCGGTGGCGAGTGCCGAAGAGGCCGCCGCCGCGTTCCTCGCGCACCGCGAGTTCTCGCCGACGGGCTTTTTGGTCGCGAACCCGGTGGCCTCCGAGAGCGAGCTCGACCAGCGTCTCCACGACGCCGCGCTCGACAGCGCGCTGGAAAAGGCGCAACGAGAGGGCGTCAGCGGCAAGGCCGTGACGCCGGCGCTGCTGGCGGAGTTCGCCCGCCACACCGCGGGCGTGAGCGTGCAGGTCAATCGTGACCTGGTGGTGGCGAACGCGGCACTGGCGGGGGAGATCGCGATGTCCCTCGCCCACGCGCAGCGCTAGTGGCCAGTCGCGTCGTGGTCCTCGGCGACGTGATGCTCGACGTCGTCGTGCGCCCGCTGGGACCACTGGCGCCCACCAGTGACACCCCGTCGCAGATCCGCGTCACGCGTGGAGGATCTGGTGCGAGTTTCGCGGTGTCGCTTCGACTCAGCGGGCACGAGACTTGTTACGTCGGCGCGATGGGCCGGGACCCGTCGAGCGAACTCTTTTCCCGTTCCCTCGCGGACGCCCAGGTGACCACCGCCCTGGACGTCGTCGACGCCCCCACCGGGACGGTCGTCTCGATCGTCAGCGAAGACGGGGAGCGAATGATGCTGACCGACCGCGGCGCCAACTCCCACCTGCGCGGTGCCTTCGTCGAGGCCCAACTCGTGGAGCCCTTCGATCACCTCCACGTCTCGGGCTACCTCCTCCTCGACCCCGCGACCCGCGCGGTCGCGGTACAAGCGCTGCGTCACGCGGGCGAACGACGGGTGCCCACCTCGGTCGACGTCTGTTCGGTGTCCCCGTTGCGCGACGTAACACCGGACGTGTTCTTGCGCTCGGCCACCTACGCGACGCAACTCTTCGCGAACGAGGAGGAGTCGCTCGTCCTGACCGACACCGAGGACGCGGAGGCCGCGGCCGACGTGTTGACGCAACTCTTCGACGAGGTCGTCATCACCCGAGGGGCGAGAGGGGCGCTGTGCGCTATTGGCGCCGAACGATTTCACGTGGCGGCTCACCGCGTCGCGGTGCTCGACACGACGGGAGCGGGCGACGCCGCCACGGGCGCGTACCTCGGGGCGCGTCTCCACGGGGTCGCACCGACGCAAGCGCTCGCGGTTGCCATGGAGGCCGCCGCTCGCGTGGTGGGCGGACTGGGCGCCTTCGGCTAGTCCCGAAGGTAGGGCTGACCGTCGGCGGCGGGAGGGCGAACCCGTCCGATGAGTCCGGCCACCACGCCGATGGTGATGAGGTACGGGATCATCTGGAGGAAGTACAGCGAAACGGGCACCTGGTACGTCACGAGTTCGTACGAGAGATAGACCGTGAGCCCGAAGATGATCGACGCCACGACCGCGCCCGAAGGTCGCCAGCGTCCGAAGATCAAGGCGGCCAGTGCGATGTAGCCCAGTCCCGAGGTGTAGCCGACCTGGAACTGGCCCTGGGTGGCCATGAAGGCGACGCCGCCGATACCGGCGATTGCTCCGCCCAAGACCACGTTGATGTAGCGCACGCGCACGACGTTGATGCCGACCGTGGCGGCGGCGCGCGGGTGTTCACCCACCGCGCGTACGTGTAGCCCGTAGCGGGTCTTAAAGAGCGCGAAACTGACGACCGCGACCAACACGATCATCAGGTAGAAGAACGCGGACTGATTGAACAACACCGGTCCGATGATCGGGATCTTCGAGAGGATGGGAATTGCCAGGTTCGACGCGAGGTTGCCCGTATTGAAGTTGGGGAACGGCGTGAAGACCTGCAGGTTCAGGTACGAGGAGAGACTGCTCAACATCGTCACGAGCACGATGCCCACGATGATCTGATCGGACTGGTAGCGCAGCGCGAAGAACGCGAGCACGAGTCCGATCAGTCCGCCCACGACGGCGCCGGCGATGGCCGCGTAGAAGAAGTTGCCCGTCGTCGAGGCGATCATGCTGCCCAAGAAGGCGCCCGCGATGAACTGACCCTCGATGGCGATATTCACCACACCCGCGCGCTCGCACATGACCCCCGACAGGGAGCCAAAGACCAGCACCATCACCGTCGCCGAGCAGCCGACCAGGATCGAGGTGACGTTCACCGAGTTGACCTGGGACGGACCGTCGGTCCGCGCGGCCCAGAACAACAACGTGACCAGGAACAAGATGGCCGCGATCCCGAAGCGCGGCATGACCCCGCGCGACGGTTGACGGATAAAGACTTCGGCGGCGAGGGCGACGATGATCAGCGAGAGCACGATGTCGGTCCAGCGCGTGGCGACGGTGAGTGACCCGAGGTGCCACGGTGCGTTGACGAGGTTGAGGGGCGTGAAGGAGAGCGCGGCGTGCGAGCGTACCGTGCTGCCGAGGCCGAAGACGACGAACGAAAACAGGCCGATGACCGCCATGATCACGGCGATCACGCGGGTGCGCGCACTCTTGATGATCGGCGTCGTCGTCGCGACGGGCGTAGTGCTGACGAGACTCACGATCCCCACCCCTTCGTGGCGAGTTGCACGGTGGCGGTCGGCGCGGCGCGTAGTCGGAAGATCTCCTTCACCAGCACCGGGGTGGCGACGAAGAGCACGATGGCCGACTGGATCACCGTCGCCAGGTCCAGCGGGATCCCGGTGGACGCCTGCATATTGCGCCCGCCCACACCCAGGGCTGCGAAGAGTAACGACGCCCAGACGATCCCCATGGGCCGATTTCTCCCGAGCAGGGCTACCGTGATCGCGGTGAAGCCGATACCGGCGTTGCCGATGAGGAACCCGCCGTCGATGTAGTGCGTCGTGCTCGCCACTTGGACCAGCCCCGCCAGCCCCGCCAGCCCGCCCGAGATGAGAAAGACCACCACGATGACGCGTCGCCCGTTGATCCCCGACGCTCGCGCGGCCGCGGGGTTGGCGCCCGTGACGCGAAAGTCAAAACCCATCGACGAGCGATCGAGCAGCCACCACGCGAAGACCACGACCGCCGCGGCGACGAAGACGCCGTAGCTCACGCGCAGACCGGACTTCGTGCCGAAGAGCGGCGCGAGGATCGCCGACGGGTCCATCGTCCGCCCGATGTCGTTCGACTGACCGGGTTGTTGGAACGGTGTCGAGAGCACGGCGTAGAGGAGAAAGGCGTAGGTGACGTAGTTGAACATGAGGGTCACGATCACCTCGTGCGCTCCCGTGTACGCCTTCAACACTCCCGGCAACGCCCCGCAGAGCATGCCCCCCGCGATGCCCCCGAGCAGCGTGAGCGGGAGGTGCAGAATCGTCGGCAGGTGAAGCATGGAACCGACCGCCGCGCCGGCGATGCCGCCAATTACCGCCTGACCGTTGGCGCCGATGTTGAAGAGGCCCGTTTGGAACGCGATGCCCACGCCGATGCTCACGATGACGAGCGGCGTCGCGTAGGTGAAGGTCTCGGAGATGGGGGTCAAGGTGTTCGGCCAACCCTTGCCGGTAGTGAGCGAGTGCCAAAAGCCCTGCGGGTCGACGACCGAGCCGGTGAAGATCGCGCGGTACGCGGAGCCCACGTTGTCGAAGGTGACCTTGATCGCCACCGGTAGACCGCTCCAGTGATGGAAGATCGAGCGCCAGGCGTCGAGGACGGCGGGGGTGGTGGTGGCGATGATGATGGCGCCGAACACCAGGCCCAGGAATACCGCCAAGGCCGCGATCACAATCGGACTGCTCGAGGTGTAGCGGACCCACAGGGCGGAGGTCCGTCGGGCCCAGACGGGTCCCTCGTCGACGGGCTCGTTCGACCCTTGAGGAATCTCCGCCGGGGCGATCTCAGACACCGGCCACCTCGGTGGTGTGCCCGGCCATCAGGAGGCCGATGTCCTCTCGACTCGTCGTCGGGTCCACGATGCCGCTGATGCGGCCTTCGAACATCACCGCGATACGGTCGCCCAGCGCGAGCACCTCGTCGAGTTCGGAGGAGACGATCAGTGAACCGTTGCCCCGATTTCGGTGCTCGATGAACTGACGGTGGACGTACTCGATGGAGCCGACGTCGAGTCCGCGTGTGGGTTGGGACGCCACGAGGAACTCAATGTTTCGCGAGAGCTCGCGTGCGACGATGACCTTTTGCTGGTTGCCGCCCGAGAGGGAGCTCGCGGGCGCCTCGATGGACGTGGTGCGGATATCGAACTCGCGCACCAGGCGTTGCGCGTTCTCCTTCACCGCGGCTAAGTTGCGCGTCCCGCGGCGCGCGAACGGTGCCCGGCGCGGCGTATTGAGAACGAGGTTGTCGGCGACCGACATCGACAGCACCAGACCGTCGCGTTGGCGGTCCTCGGGGATGTGACCGAGACCCGCGTCGAGGGCGTCGCGGGGGGAGAGGTGCGTGATATCACGGCCCTTGAGCGTGATCGACCCGGACACGACCGGCCGCATGCCGACCAGCGCCTCCACGAGCTCGGTCTGGCCGTTGCCCTGCACCCCGGCGAGGGCCAACACCTCGCCGGCCCGCACGTCGAACGAGACGCCGTTCACGGCCACGAGGCCTCGGTCGTCGAGGACAACCAGATCGCGCACTTCGAGGACTTCGTCGCCGGGATCGTAGGTCGACTTCGTCACCGTCAACTGAACGTCGCGCCCGACCATCAGGGAAGCGAGTTCGGACTCCGAGGCACTCGGTTCGGCGGTGCCGACGACCTGGCCGTGACGGATCACGGTGATGACGTCGGCGATTGCCTTCACCTCTTTGAGCTTGTGGGTGATGAACAGAATCGACTTACCCGCGGCGGCGAGCGAACGCATGATGTCCATCAAGGCGTCGATCTCTTGCGGGGTCAAGACGGCGGTCGGTTCATCGAGAATGAGCAACTCGGCGTCGTGACTGAGGGCCTTTAAAATCTCGACGCGCTGTTGGAGCCCGACCGGGAGGTTCTCGATGACCGCGTCGGGATCGACCTCGAGGTGGAACTCTTGGGAGAGGCGTCGGATGTCCTCGGTCGCGGCGCGGTAGTCGATCCGGTCGAAGGACTTCTTGGGCTCGAAACCGAGCACGACGTTCTCGGCGACCGTGAAGACGGGCACCAACATGAAGTGCTGGTGCACCATGCCGATGCCCCGACGCACGGCCTCGCCGGAGTCGTTGATTGGCGTGACGACGCCATCGATGAGGATCTCGCCCTCGTCGGGTCGCAAGAGACCGAACAGCACGTTCATCAGTGTCGACTTTCCGGCGCCGTTCTCGCCGAGCAGCGAGTGGATCTGACCCGGTTCCACCTTGAGACTGATCTGGTCGTTCGCGGTGAACGAGCCGAAGCGCTTGGTTATACCGCGCAGTTCAAGTTGCATGGAGGTTCATCGTAGGCCACGACAAAGGCCCGGGGTCTCCCCCGGGCCTTTGTCGAAATCGCCGTTGCGACGAGGTCGTTACTTGACCGCGGGGTAACTGTTCGGGTTGACCGAAATCGTCCCGGCGATGATGCCCGCCTTGGCGGTGGCGATCTTCGCTTTGAGGGACGCCGGAATCATCACGCCGCCGTATTCGAGCGCCGTGCCGTCGTTCTTCAAGGTGCCGATGTACGAACCGGCCTTGAACGTGCCCTTCGCGGCCGAAAGCACCGAGGCCTCGACGGAGGGCTCGACGCCCTTGGCGACGGTGCCGACGAAGTACTTGCAGTCCGCGGCGTCCGACTCACAGCCGTTGGAGTCGACCCACATGACGTAGTGACCCGCGCCGGCCAACTTCGCGGCGGCGACCGAACCGAGTCCCACCGATCCGGCGACCGGGAAGACAATGTCCGCGCCTTCGGAGAAGAAGGTCGTGGTGTCGGTCTTGCCGGCGGTCTGGTCGGTGAAGTTACCGATGAAGGTGCCCGATCCCGCGCACGCGGCGAGCGAGCAGGTTCCCTTGCCCGGCGTCCAGCCGAGGACCTTGACGGACTTGGAGTAGGTCTTGTCGAAGTAACGTACTCCCGCGACGAAACCGTTCATGTAGAGCGTCACCGCGGAGAAGTTCTCGCCGCCGTAGGTCGCCACCGTGCCGGTCTTGGTCATGCCGGCGGCCAGGATGCCGCCAAGGAAGCCCGCCTGGTCCGTCTCGTACTGCAGCGCGAGGACGTGCGTGCCGGCCTTGACGGTAGGCGCGTCGTCAACGATCGCGAACTTCTGGCTCGGGTGGGCGTTGGCCGCAGCGGCGGTCGCCGCGTCCATCAAGAAGCCCACGGTGACGATGATCCCGCAGCCCTTGGAGATGAAGCTGTTGATGTTCGGCGCGTAGTCAGCCGATGAAGTGGACGAGAGATACTGCACCGAAATGTTGCTGTCCTGCTTGGCGGCGGCCTTGAGACCGTCCCAGGCCGACTCGTTAAAGGACTTGTCGTTGATACCACCGGTGTCAGTGACGACACAGGCCTTGAACTTTGAAGCGGCAGACGCCGTTACCGACGTCGCAGCCACGCTGATCGTCAAAGTGCCCACCATCAGCGCGCTAGCGCCGAGCACCGTAACGAATCGACGAAAACTCCCCATGAATCTCTCCCTTATTCGTTTGTCAACCCTTTATGAGGGTTGTCCTCAGATTCGATGAAGTCCCGACATGGCGCCATCACTCTTGCGGATCTTTGTCACTGTGACACTAGCCCCCGCGACGTCGCGGTTTTAGGGCGCGAGGCGGCAACCGGGGGGTTTAACGCTCAGGAAATAATGGCCCTAGCGGGCGGCCGCCTGGCCCGACAGTCGAGGTAGCGCGAAGGTGATTCCGAGGGCCACCAGGGTGATCACGGCGGAGATCTGGAAGGCGCGGTCATACCCCGCGGTCTGTGCGACGTTGAGGGCATTACCGACAACGCGATGGTGAAAGTAGGAGTTCGTTCGGTCTGTCGCAACGGTGGCGAGAATCGCCAAGGCGAGCGATCCGCCGACCTGGCGAGAGGTGTTCAAGATGCCCGACGCGAGACCGGCGTCGGCGCGGTCCACGCTCGAGGTCGCCGACGTGGCGAGCGGCGCGAAGAGCACGCCCATCGCGAAGGCGGTGAGAAAGGCCGGTACGAAGACGTTCCCCCAGTAGGAACTCGTGGGTTGGATCAGCGACAACCAGAAGAAGCCAATTGTCGCGAGCGCGGCCCCGACTTGGAGGAGGGGTCGCACCCCGGTCTTGGTGATCAGACGAGACGAGATTTGGGCGCCCGCGATGATGCCAATCGCCATCGGCACGAAGGCGAAGCCCGCCCGCAGCGCGCCGTAGCCCAGCACGAGTTGGAAGTAGTAGGTCAAGAAGTACCACATGGCGAAAAAGACGCCGCCGACGAGCACCATGACGCCGTTGGCCACCGAGAGCGCCCGTGACTTGAAGATGCGGAAGGGCACCAGGGGGTGTGACGCAATCCGCCGCTCCCAGAAGAGGAAGAGGACGATGAGCACGAGCCCCGCGAGCAACCAACTCAGCGTGAAACTCGAGGCCCAGGCGTGCGTCGTCGTGTTCACGACCGCGTAGATCACCGAGGCGAGCCCGCCGGTGACGAGCACCGCACCGGTCACGTCCAACTTTGACGTGGCGTCGCTGCTGCGCAGTTCGCGCAGGTACAAGAACGCCGCGCCGCCCGCGACGAGCCCGAAGGGGACGTTGATGAAGAAGATCCATCGCCACGAGGCGAGACCCGTCAAGATGCCGCCGAGCAGCGCACCGGCCGCGCCACCCGCGCCCGCAACCGCGCTCCAGGTGCCGATCGCCTTGGGCAGCCGAGGTCCATGAAACGTCGTCACGATAATGGTCAAGGTCGCGGGCGAAAGGATCGCGCCGCCAATTCCTTGGACTGCGCGGACGGTCACCATCTCGGCGCCGGTCTGGGCGAGGCCCGCCCCGATGCTCGCCAAGGTGAACACCACGATCCCCGCGAGGTAGACGTGACGGCGACCAAAGTAGTCGGCGGCGCGACCACCGAGGAGCAAGAAGCCCGCGAAGGTCAAGACGTAGGCGTTGATGACCCACTGCGCACTCGAATAGGAAAAGTGAAGGTCGCGGCCCATACTGGGCAGGGCGACGTTGACGATTGAGACGTCGAGCACGACCATGAACTGGGCGATGCACGCAATGGACAGGATCATCCAGTCCGGTGCGTGCCGATTTGTTCCCTCGAGCGTCAACTCCTGTTCGGACATTCGGAGAATTGTAGTGGGACCCCTGTGACGCGCGACACGCTGGCGCGAGCGACGCCGTCGCGTATTTGAGCCACACTGGAGGGCATGGTTGCTCAGTACATCTTCACCATGCGGGACCTTCGCCGCTTCTATCCACCGGACCGGGAAGTCCTGCGCGGGATCAATCTCTCCTTTTATCCCGGCGCGAAGATCGGCGTGATTGGGGCCAATGGATCTGGCAAGTCCTCGCTGCTACGGATCATGGCCGGACTCGACGACGGTTTCACGGGCGAAGCTCGACTGACCCCGGGGTTCAGCGTGGGCTACCTCTCCCAAGAGCCCCAACTCGACGAGACCAAGGACGTCGTGGGCAACGTCGCCGACGGCGTCGCCGAGCAGCGCGACTTGCTCCTTCGCTTCAACGCCGTCTGCGCCGCGATGGGCGATCCCGACGCCGACTTCGACGCGCTCCTCAGTGAGCAGGCCGACCTGCAGACCAAGATCGACGCCGCCAACGCGTGGGACCTGGAGCGAACCCTCGACATCGCGATGGACGCGTTACGGCTCCCTCCGCCCGACGCCCAGGTCTCGACGTTGTCGGGAGGCGAACGACGCAGAGTGGCGCTGTGTCGCCTCCTGCTCTCCAAACCCGACCTGCTCTTGTTGGATGAACCGACGAACCACCTCGACGCCGAGTCCGTCGCGTGGCTCGAGCGTACGCTGCAGGACTACGCGGGTACCGTAGTGGCGATCACCCACGACCGGTACTTCCTCGATAACGCCGCGCAGTGGATCTTGGAACTCGACCGCGGTCACGGCATCCCCTGGGAGGGTAACTACTCCTCATGGCTCGAACAGAAGCAGGCGCGCCTCGCCGCGGAGGAGAAGGCCGACAAGGTTCGCCAAGCCTCCCTCGAGCGCGAGTTGGAGTGGATTCGGCTCTCGCCCCGCGCGCGCCAGAGCAAGGGCAAGGCCCGTCTCAACTCGTACAACGAACTCGTCGCCGCGTCGGAGTCCGCTGAGCGCCGCGCCGATCGACTCGAGATCGCGATTCCGCCCGGCCCACGCCTGGGCGACGTCGTAGTGAACGCGACGTCGCTCACGAAGGGGTTCGAGGATCGACTCCTCATCGAGGACCTCACCTTCTTGTTGCCGCCGGGCGGCATCGTTGGCGTCATCGGCCCGAACGGCGCAGGCAAGACCACGCTCTTTCGCATGATCGTTGGACAGGAGAAGCCCGACGCGGGCGACATCGTCGTCGGCTCGACCGTGGAGTTGGCTTACGTCGATCAGTCGCGTGATTCACTCGACCCCGAGAACACCGTCTTCGACGAGATCAGTGGAGGCCAGGAGCACATGGTCGTGGGCTCAAAGGAGATCCACGCACGCGCCTACGTAGCGAGTTTCGGTTTTAAGGGGAGTGATCAGCAGAAGAAGGTTGGCGAGATCTCCGGTGGGGAGCGCAACCGAGTCCAATTGGCCAAAGTGTTGCGCCGAGCCGGCAACGTGCTGCTGCTCGACGAGCCGACCAACGACCTCGACGTCGACACCTTGCGCGCCCTCGAGGACGGGCTCCTCTCCTTTCCGGGCTGTGCCGTCGTGATCAGTCACGATCGTTGGTTCCTCGACCGTATCGCCACGCACGTCTTGGCCTTCGAGGACGACGCCGTCGTGAGGTGGTTCGAGGGAAACTTCTCGGACTACGAGGCGGATCGCCATAAGCGCCTGGGCACCGACGCCGACCAGCCACACCGCCTGCGCTACAAGCCCATCACTCGCGCCTAGGCCCATCGAGCGGGCGACCTAGAGTTCACGCTGTGGCCAAAGGGACTGACTACTCAACGTATTTGCGTATCAACGACCTCTTGAAGCTTCAGATTCCCTTGACCGAGGACGCGCCCGACGAGTTGCTTTTCATCGTCGTCCACCAGGCCTACGAGCTGTGGTTTAAGTTGATGATCGACGAGCTGCGCCGAAGCTCGACGGTGCTCCATCGCAACGAGCCCTGGCTGGCGATCTCGCACCTGCGCCGGATGGTCGAGGTCGAAGAGCTGTTGCTCGGTCACCTACGCATACTCGACACCATGTCGCCCGAAGGCTTCTTAGAGTTCCGCGACCCGCTCGACCCGGCCTCAGGTTTTCAGTCCTTTCAATTCCGCGCAATTGAATTCTTGAGCGGCGGAGGGCGAAAGGCGGTGCTCGAGTTCGACTTCTTCGACGACGAGCAGCGTGAGTGGTTGCGGGCAGTCAGCGTGGCGCCCGACGTGTGGTCGGGTTTCGAGCACTCCCTGCGAACGACGACCGGGGCGTCAGCGCAGGACGACCTCCTCGACCTCTTGCGTGCGCTCTACCGCGGTCACGACACCGGCGCGCTCTCGGCGCTGCACGCGGTGGCGGAGCTCCTCGTCGACCACGACGAAAATCTCGCCCTCTGGCGTTACCAGCACCTCCTCATGGCGGGGCGTCAGATCGGCCGTCGCCCGGGCACCGGGGGCAGTGAAGGCATGGCCTTTTTGGACACCACGTTGAGTCAGCGGCTCTACCCCGCGCTGTGGGAAGTGCGCTCGGTCCTGTGACCACTCGAGCGGCGTGCGTGGCCCTTGACGCGGCCGACTCGCTCGCACCACTGCGCGACGAGTTCTTCTTGAACGACGGCGAGATCTACCTCGACGGCAACTCGCTCGGGCCGCTCTCGCGCGCCGCGTCCACGCGGGTGAATGACGTCCTCAACCGCCAATGGGCGAAGGACCTCGTCCGAGGTTGGAACGTCGACGAGTGGATGGCGCTCCCGACCCAGCTCGGCAACCGCGTCGCGCCGCTGATCGGGGCGAAGCCCGGCGAGGTCGTGGTCGCCGACACCCTCACGATTCTCCTCGCCAAGTTGATCGGCGGCGCGCTCGAGCTGCGCCCCGATCGACACGTCATCTTGACCGACGTCGCGAACTTCCACTCCGACCTCTACGTCGTGGAGGCGGTGGCGTCGCGGGCCGCGCGCCCGGTCACCGTGCGAGCCATTGATCGCGGCGCGCTCGAAGAGGAGATCAGCGACGACGTGGCGCTCGTGATGTTGACCCACGTCGACTTTCGCAGCGGTGAGATGCTCAACCTCTCGGGCATCACCGCCGCGGTGCACGACGCGGGGGCCCTCATGCTCTGGGACTTCGCACACTCGACGGGTGCGGTACCGCTCGACGTCGAAGGCGCCAACGTCGACTTCGCTGCCGGGTGCGGGTACAAGTACTTGAACGGCGGTCCGGGAGCTCCCGCGTTCGCCTACGTGCGCACGACCTGGCAGGGCGTGGTGGAAAACCCCCTGCCGGGGTGGCTCGGTCACGCCCGGCCCTTCGACTTCGAGTTGACCTACGAACCAGCGACGGGTATGCAGGCCTTCGTGACGTCCTCGCCCTCCATCATCGCCCTCGCCGCCCTCTCTGGCGCGTTGGAGGTCTTCGAGCGCACCAACATGGACGAACTCCGCGCCAAGAGCCTCGCGTTGACCGACCTCTTCATTGATCTCGTCGAGACTCGCCTCCCGGGCGTCTTCGACGTCGTGACGCCGCGCGCGCACGAACGCCGTGGCAGTCAAGTAGCCCTTCGACACGACGAGGCCTACGGCGTGGTCCAGGCCCTGATCGAGCGCCGCGTGATAGGTGACTTCCGCGCGCCCGACATCTGCCGCTTCGGCTTCACGCCGCTCTACCTTCGTTTCGTGGACGTCTTTGACGCGGTCGAGAAACTGGTCGAGGTCATGGACGGCGACGCGTTTCTCGATGAGCGCTTCAAGATCCGTAACGCCGTCACCTAAAACCTTCGCCACGAACCTTCACCACGAACCTTCGCCACGAACCTTCGCCACATCTTCGCACCGTCGTCTCGTTCAGCGGCTCCCTCAGCCCGCGCATCGGCTCGCGGAAGACAAACCCAGTGGGAAATCTGGTGATCGGCGATTGATAGATACCCTTTGATCAGGTAGTTCGGAAATTCCGCACCGTACCCCTTGACAAACGACTTGTAACGATATATCGTTACATATCCAAAACTATCGAAAGGATACGTTTATGCGAAACAATGAGTTCGATCGCTCGTCAAATGGACGAGGTAGAAACCCAGAAAATGAAGGGACCCCCTTCGACACCCGTGCGAGCGGCCGACGCCGCCACGGACCGCACCATCGCGGCTTCCGAGGCGAAGAAGACCGCGAGCGCGGAGCCGGTGAGCGAGGTCGCGGCCCACGCCGCGGACGACGAGGCGACGTTCGTCTCGCCATCCTCTCCCTCTTGGAGGAGCGCCCGATGCACGGCTACGAGATGATGCAGGAGCTCGCCGAACGGACCCACGGTCTGTGGCGCCCGAGCCCCGGGTCGTTGTACCCGGCTCTGCAGTTGCTCGAGGACCAAGGCCTCGTGCGCTCAGAAAGCGCGGACGGACGTCGTCAGTTCACCCTGACCGACGAAGGACGCGCCGAACTGAAGGCCCGACCGCGCCCCAGCGCCCCGTGGGAAACCATGGTGCACCAGGCCGATCAGGGTGACATGGCGCTGCGCGCCGCGTTGCATCACGTCGCGGTCGCGGTGCACCAAGTCGCCGAAGCCGGCACCGACGAGCAGAAGGCTCGAGCCGACGCGTTGCTCAAGGAGCTTCGCCGTCAGATGTACCTGCTGTTGGCCGAGACCCTCGCCCCTCAGGCGGAGAGTCCTGCCGATGGCGCGCCGTCGGCCTAAGGCCCCCGCGTCGCTTTGACGCCGTGTCACCACGATGCCCGGATCACTCGTGATCCGGGCATCGTGGTGAGTAACGCCGCGCGGATCTAGAGCCGGCGGCGAACGAAGGACCGGCGCGCGAGTCTGGCGAGTGCGTAGAGCGCGCCGAGCAGGATCGCGGCGAACAACAACGGTCCGGCGAGTCGCAACAGCCACTCGAATCCGTCGATGAAACCGGCCACGCTGTCGTGCCAGGCCTTCGCGAAGCCGGTGCGCCGGTGATGCGTCGACGAATGGTGTCCCTTCGCAGAGAGGTTCACGGTCAGCGCGGCGTAGGTCGTCTCGTTGTTGAGGACCTTCAACTCACCCTGGTACTGCTCGATCTGGCTCTGAAGTTGGTTGACCTGGTTCTGCACCGCGAGGATGGCGCTGATGGTCGTGGCGCGCGTCATGATGACGAGGTACTCAGCGCGACTCACTTCGAGCGCGTGGATGCGGGCCTGGAGGTCAACGTATTGAGCCGTGACGTTGTTCGAGTTGGTCGTGACCGACGTGGCGTGACCCACGCGTTGGACCTGCGCGACTAACCGCGCAAAGCTCGACTGAGGAACTTGCAACACGACCGTCCCGCTGGAGAACCGTTCCGCCGAGCCCGTGCCGCCGTGGGCGCTGGTGCTGTCGACCAGGCCGCCATCGCCCGTGGCCAGCTTCGTCAGCGTCGTGATGGCGTCGGCGACCTGACCGTGCACAACCACCAGCGCGACGGTTCCGTTCGACTCGATCTTCTGGGCCGTGCCGGCCGTCGCTTGCTCCGCGGTGCTGTGATCGGCGGCAGCGCCGGTTGCCGTGAGCGCGAATCCCGAACCGGTAATGGCGAGTGCTCCCGTTGACGGCGCATACTTCTCACCCCGAACAATCTTTTCGGGGTTCCGAAGCGCGGCGTGCGGGGCGGGAGATTCTTGATTGCGCAAGGGCACGGCGATGGCCAGCGCCACGATGAGTGCCGCGGCGGCGCCAACCAGTGAACGACCTCGTCGTGAACCAACGAAGGTTGTAGGCCGAGTTCCTCGAACCTCCGTCCCCGCAATCTGATCCAGGAGTCGAGAGCGAGCGTCGGCGGAAACCTCGAATTGGTCGGCTTCCGCGTGGAGGGCCGTAGTGAGGAGTTCTTCATCGATCATGGTCATCCGGATATCTCCTTAAGTTCTCCGCGGTGCGAGATGTCGGGCTGAAGGTCGGGGTGCTGGCTCAGTCGACGACGCGCCTCGTTGAGGCGCGATTTCACCGTGCCCGGCTTTCGACCGATGGCGACGGCAATCTCTCGTTCGCTGAGGTCCGCGTAGTAGCGAAGGACCACGACGACGCGCAGGTGCGGGGGTAAGTCGCTGAGCGCTCGCAAGACGCCGTCGCAGATCGCTAGACGACTCGGCATGTCGTCCGCCGCTGGCGTGTCGCTCAGGTCGTCGTCACTCTCGCGTCGGTCCCGGTGTGGAATCTCTTGGCGGAGTTTCGAGTTACACGTGTTCACGACGACGCGATAGAGCCACGGTTTGATGCTCGTCTCTTTTGACAACGAGTCTCGGAACTTCCAGGCCCGAAGGAACGCCTCTTGCACCGCATCCTCGGCGTCGAGTCGATTACCCAGAATGAGATACGCGGTGCGAACCGACTGCGGGTAACCCTCCTCGAGCCAGGTCGCGAGGTCGTTCATGTCGCTAGAGCCTCCCACCGACGACCGCTCGACGTTGAAGGCGGAAATTAGTACCCATATCTATAGAGACGCGGGCCAGCCCCAAAAGGTTCGCGGTGGTGCCTACTGCGAGAAGATCACGGTGCGATGCCCCACGAGGGCCACGCGATCCTCGGCGACGAGCTTGACGGCCCTCGCCAACACGCTGCGTTCGACGTCGCGCCCGAGTGACGCCAACTCCGCGGGCTGGCGGGCGTGACTCACTCGAAGGACGTCTTGTTCGATGATGGGACCTTCGTCGAGGTCGGAGGTGACGAAGTGCGCGGTCGCACCGATGAGCTTTACCCCACGTTCGTAGGCCTGGTGGTAGGCCCGGGCTCCCTTGAAGCCGGGCAGGAACGAGTGGTGGATATTGATGATCCGCCCGCTGAGGTCCCGACAGAGTCCGGCCGAGATGACCTGCATGTAGCGAGCGAGGACGACGAAGTCGACGTGTTGTGTGGCGACGAGTTCCCTCAGGGCGTCTTCGGCCTGTGGCTTGGTCTCCTTGGTGACGGGTATCTCGAAGAAGGGCACGCCGTAGCGCGCGGCCAAGGGCGCACAGTGCGGATGATTGCTGACGACTGACGTGATGTCGAGGGGCAGGTCGCCTTGTTCGTGTCGATAGAGCAACTCCGCGAGGCAGTGATCGTAGTTCGAGACCATGATCAGCGCTCGGCGCCGCACGTCTTCGAGGCGAACGCCGAGGGTCGGGGTAAATGGCGCGAGCTCGGCTTCGAGGGTCGCGCGCACTAGGGGCACGTCGTCGGTCTCGGTCTCGAAGCGGGTGCGCATGCAGAACTGATTCGTCACCGGGTCGGTGAACTGGTCGTTCTCCAGGATGTTCCCGCCCACGGTGACGATGGCGGCGCTCGTCGCGCGTACGATCCCGGGCACGTCGTTACAGCGCAACGTGACGACGAAGTTCTTCACCGCGGGCGCTTCGTCACGTCTCGTCCGCACGAGGCGGAGGGTTTAGGACCGGTAGGCAAAGAAGCCCTGGCCCGACTTGCGCCCGAGCAGACCCGCCTGGGTCATACGAGAGAGGAGGGGTGGTGGCGCGAAGTGAGGTTCCTTGAACTCCTCGTAGAGGGACTCGGCGACCGCCATAGTGGTGTCGAGACCAATGAGATCGGTCAGGGCCAGGGGACCCATGGGGTGCGCGCAGCCAACGACCATGCCCGTGTCGATGTCTTCGGGACTCGCGAAACCCGACTCCAGCATGCGGATGGCCGAGAGTAAGTAGGGGATGAGCAGCGCGTTCACGACGAATCCGGCGCGGTCGGGCGAGGTTATGACGCGCTTGCCCAAGAAGTTCGTGGCGTAGTCCCTCGCTCGCGCGGTCGTCTCGGCGCTGGTGAGCAGCGAGGAGATGAGTTCGACCAACTTGAGCACCGGCACCGGGTTGAAGAAGTGCAGGCCGATGACCTGTTGGGGCCGTTGGGTGGCCATGGCGAGTTTGATGATCGGGATGGACGACGTGTTCGTCGCGAGGATGGCGTGAGGGTCCTCGACGGCGGCGTCGATCTTTCGAAAGACTTCGAGCTTCACGCTCTCGTCTTCGGCGACGGCTTCAACTACCAACTCCCGATCCGCCAGCTCTGAGAAGTCGGTCGAAAATGAGAGGTTCGCGCGCACCTCCGCGCCTTCGGATTCGGACATCTTCTTCGAGTTCACGGCCCGCGCGAGCGATCGCTCGATGCGCTCGAGTCCGCGCTCCATCGCCGCCGCGTCCGCCTCCACGACGAGGACTTTCCCGCCCGCTCGAGCCGCGATCTCGGCGATGCCCGATCCCATGAGTCCGCATCCCACGACGCCAATTCGATCCATCGGAACCTCCTCGTGTGGCCCACCGTGGCCGCTGTGCGCGTTCAGTCTAGGTCTGGGCATTCTCGGTGCTCGGCGCGACCCGTCGAGGTGGGCCACCGGGGAGCCGGTGGAGAGGGTTCGCTACGATTGACGACGTTCCGGTGGCACCCACCGCGTCGAGTTCAAAAGAGGGTTCGCTATGGACAGCGTTAACGTCATCGTCGAGATTCCGCGATTCAGTCAGAACAAGTACGAATACGACCACGAGAACCACACGATCAAACTCGATCGACACCTCATCGTCGCCATGGGCTACCCCGCGGAGTACGGATTCATCCCCGACACCCTCGGTGGCGACGGCGATCCCCTCGACGCGCTGGTATTGACGGAGTTTCCGACGTTTCCGGGTTGCTTGATCGAATCGAAGATCCTCGGCATGTGCATCATGACCGACGAGAACGGCCGCGACGAGAAACTCATCACGGTGCCCAGTTACGACAAGAAGTGGAAGGACGCCAACGACATCACCGACGTCCCCCAGGAGATCCTCGACCGCATCCGCCACTTCTTCACGGTGTACAAGGACCTCGACGAGGGTAAGTGGGTCAAGGTTGAGAACTACGCCGGTCGCGCCGAAGCGCTAGAGGTCTTGAAGGACGCTCGCGACCGATTCGTGGCTTAACGCTGCGAAGAGGGCAACGCAGGACCGCGCTCGTAGTCACAGCGCTGTACTACTCCCTATGCTCCTGTCCTCAACGGTCGATGAATTCAACGCAACGCTAGAATTGGGTGCTCGCCCCTGATACTCCTCGAGAGATGCGCCTTCTGTGAAACTACGTGTTGAGGATTTCCCCACGCCGCTACGACCGTTGCTACAGTGGCTGCGTATCGACTTCCGATCGGTGGGTTCGCCATCGGCGTTGGGTTTGCTAATCGCGACCGTAGTCGCCCTCGCGGGATCGTTGTTGGCCGACTACCTGCTCGTGAAACTGGGCGTCGCGGTCTTTCCTTCGACGAAGGGTTTCGTGCATTTTCGCTTCTCCGACTACTCCAAGCTCACCATCATCGGGGTGATTATCGCGTGCGTGGCGTGGCCCATCGTCGCGCAGATCACGTCCAGCCCTCGCTGGTTGTTCTTACGCGCGGCGATCGTCGTCACGATCGTGTTGTTCGCGCCGGACGCCTGGATCTGGCATCAGGGGTCGTCGGGCGAAGCGGTGTTCGTGCTCGTCTGGCTGCATATCGCTATCGCGATCGTGACCTACAACGCGCTGGTTCACCTAGCGCCGGTCCGGCGCGCCTTTCGGGGACGTCACGCACGCGCGTAACGCGACGGGTTCGCGTTTGAACCCTTAGAAAACGCGCGGAAAGACGAGAAAAAGGTCTGAGGTGAATGGCGGGCGCGCTCAGGTTTGCTAATCTCTAGTACTTCCATCGTAATTAGTGTAATTGGAGAGCACATGAACCGCAGGATCAAAACATTCGTCGCCCTACCGCTGGTAGCGGCCCTGGGCACGTTCGGCATCGTGACCGTATCGGGGGCGTCCGGTGACACGGTTGCCGTGGTGGGGTACTCGACCATCTCGACGGCGTACACCGCGCTCGAGACCGCCTTTGAGGCGACCCCCGCAGGACAGGGTGTGAC
>Ga0302279_10001030_pt1 | contig 40624 bp, 35 predicted proteins | sample III_Bog_N3_3_FD_194541 | JGI IMG/M metagenome (GOLD analysis project Ga0302279, IMG submission 194541) | Peat permafrost microbial communities from Stordalen Mire near Abisko, Sweden - III_Bog_N3_3 | ecosystem: Environmental > Terrestrial > Soil > Wetlands > Peat | place: Sweden: Abisko... | reverse complement strand
GGAGGTAGGCAGTGTCTCGGTCAACGGGAACGAAGCGGCTCATTGCGAGGCAGTCATGAATGCACTGCCTCAATTGTCCCGGACTACCTCATCGTTCGCTAGCCTGGAAAGCCCGACAGCCTCCTAGTAGAAGACCTGTGTTCGCGACAATGATTCAGGCGTCGATATCCAGTCCGCAGTCTCCCGAACTTCTAGTTGTCGACGCGGCTCGGGAAGGCTGCTTGCAAATTGGATCTCTGGGGATGTTTGCATGTCTGCGTCGATCCTAGCCCGTAAGCGATTGCAGGCGTGCACCATAGGGTGTCGCGCGCCTCGAAGGGCAGCTTCAAGGAAGCCAATCCAGTCCCTCGAATGTCTCTGATGGGTCGAAAGCAAGCGTAGGCCCTCCGAACCAGTGAACGGCCGCTTCGGCGGGCAACCTCGGGAGGGTGATCGGCAGCAACGGGTCGTTCCCGATCGCTCACATTTTCCCAAACCGGTTATCCAGACGCCGCCGAACCGGGGCCTCGCCGTCCAGCGCCTCACACATTGGAAATCCCCGCCGCCACATGCCCCGACGGCACATGGCTGGCCGCATTCTCGACATGCCGCGTCTGGTCGTCGAAAAAGAAGTCGGGCTCGAACTCGCGCAGGAACTCGCCCTTGGGCAGGCCGCCCAGGAACATCGCTTCGTCGACGTCGATCTGCCAGTCCATCAGCGTGCGGATCGCGCGCTCGTGCGCGGGGGCGCTGCGCGCGGTGACGAGCGCGGTGCGCACCTTCATCGCGTCGGTGGACGAGCGTTGCAACAGTTGCAGCGCCTGCAGCAGCGGCTTGAACGGGCCAGGCGCGAGCGGCGTGGCCGAGTGCGACTGCTCGTGCGCCTGGAACGCGTCCAGGCCTTCGGCCTGGAACACGCGCTCGGCCTCGTCGGAGAACAGCACGGCATCGCCGTCGAACGCGATGCGCACCTCGTGCGGATGGGCGTCCGATGCGCGCGCCGAATGCGGGAACACGCGCGCAGCCGGCACGCCGGCCTCGAGAGCCGAGCGCACGTCCTCCTCGTTGGTGGACAGGAACAGGTGCGCGCCCAGCGGCCTGAGATAGCGCCACGGACTGCGTCCGCGCGTGAAGGTGCCGCGCTCGATCGGCAGCCCGTAGTGCTTGGCCGAGCGGAAGGCGCGCATGCCCGAGACGGGGTCGTTGCGCGACAGGACCACCACTTCGACGCGCGGCGCCGGGTCGCGGAACTGCAGCAGCTTGCGCACCAGCGAGAACGCCACGCCGGGGCGGGCCGGCACGTCCAGCCGTTCCAGCTGCAGCTGCATGTAGGCGCGATCGTCGGTGCCTTCGAAGACGCGGTTCTCCTCTTCGAAATCGAACAGGGCGCGGGAGGAGATCGCGACGACGAGTCGTCCGTCGAGGGTGGTGGCCATGGCCGGATGATAGGCGCGACGCAGGCTCACCCGATGAGCCCGCGTCGCGGTTCCTGGACGGTGGGCATCCCCTCTTTGAAGAGTGCAGTGGGTACACCGCCAGACGTATGCTGGCGCCGGGCCGACGCGCAACGCGTCTGGTCCGTCTTTGCGGGAGATTCGCCATGGTCATCGCACAAGCCTGCGCGGCGCCGGACGCCAGCACCACGTTCCTGGCGCAAGACGATGCGCTCGAGCCCAGCGGCGCCGCCTGGGTGGCGCAGTTTCCGACCAGTGCCGCGGTCGCCGATTGCGCGGAACCGTTCCGCAGCAACCTGACGGCCTTCCTCGCGGCGCTGCGCGCGGCCGGCGCGACGGTCAGCATCGCCGCCACGCGGCGACCCGCGCAGCGCGCCTACCTGATGCACTGGTGCTGGGCCATCGTGAACGCCAAGGCCGACCCGCAAGCGATTCCCGTGATGGACGGCGTCGACATCGCGTGGGCCCATGCCGACGACCAGGGCGACTACGATGCCGCCGCGTCGCTGGCGGCCGCGCAGGCGATGGTCGACGCCTACGGCATGCAGAACCTGAACACCGCGCCGGCCCTGAATTCCAACCACATCGCCGGCACGGCGGTGGACATGAACATCAGTTGGCCAGGCGACCTGACCATCGCCAACCAGGACGGCAGCACCGTCCAGATCACCAGCCAGCCGCGAACGGGCATGAATCCCGACCTGCGCCTGGTCGGCAAGAGCTACGGCGTGCTCAAGTTCGTCGGCGGCGCCACCGACATGCCGCACTGGTCGGACGATGGGCATTGAGCGCGCGGCGGCCTTGCTCGCCGCATTGGCGTTGCTGGGCGCGTGCGCGGCCGCGCCTGCGACGCCGGACCTGGCCGCCTTCCTCGAACGCCGCGGCATCTGCGATCACCTGCGCGGCGAGATCCCCGACCCGCCCGACCCGCAGCGCATGCGCGAGATCGAGCAGGGAGCGACGCAATACTGCACCGGCACCGACGCGCAGCTGGCGTTGTTGAAGATTCGCTACCGCGACGATCCCGTCGTCTCGAAGCAATTGGCGGAGTTCGAGCCGAAGATCGAGGCCACGAAACCGTAGTCAGTGCGTGAACCCGATCTTCGACCGCCGCGCGTTGGCCGAGGGCAGGTCGTCCAGCCGAATCGCGTCGCAGCCTGCCAGGCGCGCATTGCCGAAGCCGGTCATCAGCGCGCGCCGCATCTCGCGCGGCGCGAGTTCGGCCAGGCGATCGAGCACGTCGGCGTGCGGCGCCGGGTCGAAGCGCTGGCCCCAGTCGTGGTCGGCGCGGATCTCGGTGTACAGGCGCTGCGCGATCGCGCGCGCGGCGGCGCGGTCGGGCGCCTGCACCTGGTAGACGTTCATGCGGTTGAGGATGGGCTCGGGGATGTCGCGCTCGTCGTTGGCGGTGGCCACCCAGATCACCTGGCTCGCGTCGATGGGCACCTCGGCGAATTCGTCGGTGAAGGCCTCGGCGGTGTCGTGCTCCATCAGGCCGTAGAGCGCGCCCAGCGGGTCGTAGGCGTGCTCGCCGCGGGCCTTGTCGATCTCGTCGACCACCATCACCGGGTTCGCGTATTCGCCATCGACCAGCGTCTCGAACACCTTGCCGGGGCGTGCGCCCTTCCATTGACTGGAGGCGCCGCTCAGCACCCAGCCGGCGGTCAGCGAGCTCATCGAGATGAAGCCCATGCCGGTGCCCAGCAGCTCGGCGATCTCGCGCGCGAAGTGGGTCTTGCCCACGCCGGGCGGCCCCAGCAGCAGGATGGGCATGATCTCGAGGGCGTCGCGGCTGTCCTGGCACAGCGCGATCTGGCGCTTGACGTCGTCGAGCGCGTCGTGGAAGTTGGGCAGCTCGTCGTACAGGTAGTCCATCGCCGGCAGGCCGGCCGGCTTGACCTGGAAGCGGTCGGCGCCCTTTTCCAGCATGCGCTCGTAGGTGCTGCGCAGGCCCTCGTGTTCCTGTTGCTGCTGCAGCTTGGCCAGGCGCTTGCTGACGGCGTCGAGCCGGTACAGCGATCGCATGCACGCGATCGGGATCCGCGGGGCGCGGGTCTCGGGAGACGGGACGTTCGCTGCAGCCAAGATGACCTCCGACGAGTTTCGAGAGCGGTCCAACCCATTGAAGCAAAGGCGGGCAGCGACGACGCGCCGAACAACGGCCATTGCCGCCCCTTGTTCGCCGTTGAGCAATTGATGTGCCGTCCTGTCGAGCTGCCCGCGTGAACTGCGTCACGGTGCGGCGGCCTGCCACCGGGTCGCACCGCCGCGAGGCGAATCCAGAATGTCCTTGTGCGCGTAATCCCCATGTCGGTGCTCCCTTCTGGAGCCCTGACACGTGGTCTCATGGAAGCTCATCGCATTTCCGTCGTCAGGCACGCCTTCTTGCCGCGGTCGCCGTCGTCCGCGGGCGCGCTTGCACAAACGCGCGGCGCCGCGGCACACTCACCCGCGCCCCATGTCCCTGCACGACCAACCAGGAAACACCCTCGTGAAAGTGATCCCGTCATGACTGCGCGCGTGCTCAAGAGCGCAGACGATCTCGAGACCCGCCTCGTCGATTGGCTCTCGCGCTGCGCGCTCGGCGATCGCCAGGCATTCCGCCAGCTGTATGACGCGACGTCGCCGCGGCTGCTGGGCGTGGTCGCGCAGATGGTGGGCCGCGGCGCGCTGGCCGAGGACCTGCTGCAGGACGTCTACGTGCGCATCTGGAAGGCCGCGGGCCAGTACCGCGCCGGCGCGGGCTCGCCGATGGCCTGGATGGCCGCCGCGGCCCGCTATCGCGCCATCGACCACTTGCGCTCGCGCGGTGCGCGTCCCGAGGTGGCGATCGCCGACCTGCCGGGCCACGCCGGAATCGAGGATGGCGACGACGACCCGACGCAACGCATGCCCGATCCCGGACCCGGTCCTGCGACGTCCTTCGAGGCGCAGTCCGAGGCCGAGGCCGTCAACTGGTGCCTGGGCACGCTGCAGGGTTCGCAGCAGCAATCGATCTCGCTGGCGTACTACCAGGGCCTGAGCCACGGCGAGATCGCCACGCACCTGGGCGCGCCGCTCGGTTCCGTCAAGACCTGGGTGCGCCGCGGCCTGATCGCGCTGAAGACCTGCCTCGAACGCTGCGGCTGGTCGGAGGCGCGGTCATGAACCTCATGCTCGGAGACCTGCCCGACCGCCTTGCGGCCGAATACGTGCTGGGCACGCTGACCGGCGGCGCGCGCCGCCGCTTCGACGCGCTGCTGCCCGCCCACCCGGCGCTGCGCAACGCCGTCGCCGGCTGGGAGACGCGCTTGCTGACCATGGCCTTGAAGGCCGTGCCGGTGCAACCGTCGCAACGCACCTGGACGTCGCTGGAGGACAAGCTCGGTTGGACGCCCGCAGCCAAGCCTTCTTCTTCATTGCGCTTGCGGTTGTGGCAGGCCTTCGCCACCGTGGCCACGCTGGCCGCCGTGGTGCTCGGAACGGCCACGCACACGGTGTCCACCGAGGCGCCGATGATCGTCGTGCTGCACGCCACCAAGGGCACCGAGGCCCTGGTCGCCGGCCTGAGCGCCGACCGGCGGCAGATCTCGATCCAGCCGTTGCAGAAGGTCGCCTTGACGTCTGATCAATCGCTCGAGCTGTGGGCGCTGAAGAAGGACGGCCCGCCGGCGTCGCTGGGCCTGATCGCGTCGGACAAGCTGACGGCGGTCGACAAGCACGCGCTGCCCAAGGACACCAAGGGCCTGGCCGTGTCGCTGGAACCGCTGGGCGGCTCGCCGACCGGCGCGCCGACGGGGCCCGTGCTGTTCGTGGGTGAATTGACGTTGTGAGCCATCAAGATCAAGACATGAGACATCGTTTCGAGGAAATGCCCCAGACCCCATCCCTTGCGCTCGTCGCAGCGCCGCGTTCGTCCAGGATTCCGAGACACGCCTTCGCGGCATGCGCAATGGCCGCCCTGGCTGCATGCGGTGGGGGCGGCGGAGGCGGCGGTGGCAGCAGCACCGGCGCCGGTGGCACGACGACCCCGCCCGCTGCGGCGACGACCTCCATCACGGTGGACGCGTCGTCGAGCGGGCCGACGATCTTCGCGGACCAGATCGGCGGCAATTTCTCGTCGTACTCGGGCATCGACATCACCGATCCGGTCCACCTGCAGGACGCGCAGACGCTGGGCGTGAAGCTCGTGCGCTGGCCCGGTGGCTCGGCCTCCGACAGCTACCACTGGCAGAACAACACGTCCTGCAGCAACAACGCGGGCGTCAACGACACCTTCGCCAATTTCCTGAGCCACGTCGTGACGCCGGGCAATCTCGATTTCGCCATCACGCTCGACTACGGCACCAACGTCACCTGCGACGGCCCTGGCGATCCCGCGGAAGCCGCGGCCTGGGTGGCTGCGTCCAAGGCGGCCGGATACCCAGGCAAGCACTGGACGGTCGGCAACGAGGTCTACGGCAGCTGGGAGACCGACCTGCACTCGACCCCGCACGATGCAGCCACCTACGTCGCGGCAATGAATGCCACCAACGGCTACTACGCCGCGATCAAGGCCGCCGACCCGACGGCGCAGGTCGGCGCCGTCGTCTCCGGCTTCGACACGACGTGGGACAACTACATCGTGGCGAACGCGAAATACGATTTCCTGGAGATCCACTACTACGCGGAAAGCGACACCGAGTCGGACGCCGGCCTGCTGGCGGCGCCCTTGAACACCAGCACCGGCCTGGCGTCCTACTTCATCAGTCTGCGCGCCATCCTCGCGGCTCAGGGCAAATCGGCGGACACGCCGATCTACCTGGGCGAGTTCAACAGCGAGTCGGACTACAACCAGTTGACGACCCAGTCGACCTCGATCGTCAACGGCCTGTACGCGGGCCTGGCGCTGGCCGAGGTGATGTCCGCGAACGTGCCCATGGCGACGTGGTGGTCCATCGATACCGAGGGGCGCCATCCCAGCACTGCGACGAACGTCTACGGCTTCCAGAGCTACGGCACCTACTCGGCCATCGATTCGGGCGCCATCTATCCAGCCGGCCGGGCCTACCAGCTGGCCTCGCAATTCGCGGTGCCGGGCAACCACCTGCTCACGACGTCGGTCGATGCCGCATCCACGAACGTCCGGGCCTACGCCGCGACGCAGGGCACGGGCTACGCGCTGTTCCTGTTCAACCTCGGCCAGACCGACATCGCAGGCGCGAACATCAGCGTCGGCAATGCGACGCGCACCTCCTTCACCGCGTCGTCGCTGACCTACGGCAAGGCGCAGTACGACGATTCGCGGAGCGGCACCTGGACTGCGCCGGTGACGCAGTCGCTGGGCAGCGTGAGCGCGACGCTGCAAGTCGACTTGCCGGCCTGGAGCATGACTGTCGTCAAGCTGCAGTAGCGCCGCGCCGCTGCGCCACGAACCACCCGTCAGAACGACTTCCGGCTTCCAGCCCAACGCCCGTGCGACGACGGGTCCAGGACGTCAGGCGGCGCCGTGGTGACGAATTCCGGCAGCTGCCATGACATTGCTTGGCAGCCGGGATTCATTTCATTTCGGCATTGCGTCTGGCCACATTGGTATCCGCATGATGTCGAGGTGACGAGTAGCTTCCTGGTGCGGCGTCGAATCTGGCACATGGCTTGCGGTTTCGAGCGACTTGTCGCTGGCCTGTCCCATGCACACCAAACGTCGTCGGAAGCTGCCCATGAAAATCGATGCCATGCAGGCCGGTCGCCATCCTCTTGCGCCGGCTCGTTCGGGAACGGCCTTGCGCGGGCGCGGCTTGTTGGCAGCGGCTTGCCTGGCATGGCTTGGCGGTTGCGTGCGGCAGCGGTGGCTCCGGCGGATCGGCTCAAACCGCACCGACGTCGAGTCAGCCGGTAGCCGTCGTGCCGGCCGTGCCGTCGAATCTGTCGGCCGCTGCCGCCAACGCCACCGTCACGCTGATGTGGACCGCGAGCAGCGCGGCCACGCGCTCTGACGTCAAGCGTGCAACGACCAACGGCGGACCGCACTTCCAGCTCGGGACCACCGCGGTTGCCTCCTTTGCGGACCACTCGCTGATCAACGGCACGCCCTACTACTACGTCGTCTCGGCGGTCGATTCGGCGGGCGGGAGCGCCAACTCGCCACAGGTCAGCGCGATTCCGCAGGCGCCTGCGTCGACTCCGACGGCCAATGCCTGCGGCATGCAGCTGGGAGATACACCCGCCGTGTTCTGCGACACCTTCGACGCGCCCGCTGGCACCACCAGCCGCGCCGGAGATCTGAACGCCAATGTCTGGGGTGCGTCGCGGCAGATCGGCGGCGGGACGAATTTCGGGCAAGGCGAATACAAGCAATGGAACTCTACGGCGATCCAGAAATGCGACGGCAGCACACCGACGGTCAATTCGCCTGACGACATCATCATCTGCAACGGCCAGCTGCGCGAGGCCAGCAACGACAACAACTCAGGCGTCTTCGACCCAGGCGACGTGACCTCGCTCGCGATGTGCCCGAAGCAGCCGTTCGACTTCGCCGGGCGCACGGGCACGGTGAGCTTCGACGTGTCCAACGACACGGCCGGCAGCCACGCGGCCTGGCCGGAATTCTGGATCTCCGACCTGCCGGTGCCGGATCCCTTCAACCACTTCGACTCGTGGCAGTCGTTGCCCGCCAATGGATTGGGCATCCGGTTCCACGCGCAGGCGCCGATCGGCATGTGGGGCACCTGTCCCAACGGAAACAACCTCGACCAGTACCGCTGGACGGTCGGCTCGGTGGCCGTGGTGCGCAACTACGTGCTCGACGACACCGACGGATACGGTCCGGGCATCGTCAAGGCGACGCCGCTCGATTGCGTGACCGTGTCGAGCGGTCCCGGACAGATGAACCACGTCGAGCTGCGCATCTGGCAGAGCCAGATCGACGTGTATGCGACCGACGCAGGCGTGGCCGCGACCCCGGCGACGCTGAAGCACATTTCGGTGATCACCAACGCGAACCTCACGCTCACGCGCGGATTGATCTGGATCGAGGACGTGCACTACAACGCGGACAAGGCCGGCACGGATCGCCCGTCGCAGCGGCAGCACACGTTCTCCTGGGACAACGTGGCGTTCGACGGACCGTTCACCTACCGGGACTTCGCCTACGACGCCCTGGACGACACGGCACCGGGACTGAATGGATCCGTCAACCTGGGCAAGTTGTCCGGGCCGAACCAGACCTCCACCTGGAACGTGGCGGGCTTGCCGGCCAATCCTCACCCCGCGGCGGTACGGGTGCTGTTCAATTTCAACGGATCGCTGAACCCGAATCCCACGGTGTTGAACGTCATCGTCAATGGCCATGCGCACGCAACGCCCTGGCCTTACCCCGATCAGCTGGAGACGCCGCGTTCGGGGGCCGTCACCATCCCGGTGACGGACCTGGTGGCCGGGACGAATGTCGTGCAGTTGGGCGCCGACACGATGGAAGTCTTCAGCAACGTGGACATCGTGCTGGTCAACGTGCCCGCAGCCGTGCCGGTGCTGCCCGGTTCGAACAACTCCTATCCCGGCAACTAGGGTCGCGCCGGAAGCGTGACCGCGCCGGAAGCGTGACCGCGCCGGTCGTCCGCACGACCGCTGCGTCGGCTACTTGACGAACGAGTTCAGCTGGATGATCGGCAGCAGCACCGACAGCACGATCACCATCACCACGCCGCCCATCGCGACGATCAGCAGCGGCTCCAGCAGCGTGGCCAGCGCGAAGGCGCGGCGCTGCACCTCGTTGCTGAGCTGGCGTGCCGCGCGATCGAGCATCACCGGCAGCTGGCCGGTCTGCTCGCCCAGGCGGGCGAACATGGCCAGCAGGCCGGGGAAGCGCTTGTGCGCCGCCAGGGCCGATGCCAGCGGCGCGCCTTCGCGCACCTGCACCAGCGCCTCCATGGCGTCCGCGCGCAGTGCGTGGTTGCCCAGCGTCTCGGCGGCCGCTTGCAGCGCTTTCAGGATGGGCACGCCGGCGCCCGCCAGCATTGCCAGCGTGCCGGCGAAGCGCGCCGCGTTGTAGCCGCGCGCCAGGCGTCCGGCCAAGGGCAGGTTGAGGAAGGCGGCGTCGAAGCTGAGCCGGAACGCGGGCTGGCGCAGCGCCGCGCTGAACAGCACGGAGCCCGCCACCAGCAGCGCGGCCACCAGCAGGCCCCACTGGCGCACGAAGGCGCTGATGGCCAGCATCATCTCGGTCAGGAAGGGCAGCGCGTGCTTGCTGCTGGTGAACACCGACGCCACCTGCGGCACGACGTAGGTGACCAGGAAGGTGACGATGACCACCGCGATCAGCGAGACGATGGCCGGATACAGCGCCGCGCCGATCAGCTTGCCCTTGAGCGACTGGCGCTCCTCGAGGTCGTCGGCCAGGCGCTCCAGCACGCGTCCGAGCGCGCCGCTCTGCTCGCCTGCCGCGACGACCGCGCGGTACACGTCGTCGAACTCGCGCGCCACGCTGCCCAGCGCGCGCGCGAAGGTCGCGCCGCCGTTGACTTCGCTGCGCAGGTGCGCGATCAGGTCGCGCTGGCGCTGCTCCTCGGCCTCGTCGGCCAGCGCGGTGAGCGCGCGTTCGAGCGGCAGGCCGGCGCCGACCAGGCCGGCGAGCTGGCGCGTCCACACCGCCAGGCCCGACGACGAGAATGCCTTGCGCGAGAAGCGCGACTGGCCGCCCGCGGACTCGGCCACCGCCACCGGCGTGAGGCCCAGCGGCACCAGCTGCAGCCCGCGCAGGTGCGAGCGCGCGGCCTTCACCGATTCGGCCTCGACGATGCCGGTGGACGACTTGCCGTTGGCGTCGAGTGCTTCGTACTTGTAGGCGGGCATATGGCTAGTCGCGCGTGACGCGCACGACTTCTTCCAGCGACGTGACGCCTTCGCTCACGAGCCGCTCGCCGTCGTCGCGCATCGAGCGCATCCCGTTGGCCACGGCGGCCTTGGTCAGATCCTGCTCGGACGAGCGGCCGTGGATCAGGGCCTGGATGTCGTCGTCCACCACCAGCAGCTCGTAGACGCCGGTGCGGCCCTTGTAGCCGGAGTTGGCGCAATGCTCGCAGCCGACCGGATGCCAGCGATGCTGCTCGTCCTCGCGCTTGCAGTATTCGCACAGCTTGCGCACCAGGCGCTGGGCCAGCACGCCCAGCAGCGACGAGCTGAGCAGGAAGGGCTCGACGCCCATGTCGATCAGCCGGTTGACGGTGGACGGCGCGTCGTTGGTGTGCACGGTGGCCAGCACCAGGTGGCCCGTCAGCGAGGCCTGGATGGCGATCTGCGCGGTCTCGAAGTCGCGGATCTCGCCGATCATCACCACGTCGGGATCCTGCCGCAGGATCGCGCGCAGCGCCTTGGCGAACGTGAGGTCGATCTTCGGGTTGACCTGCGTCTGGCCGATGCCGGCCAGCTCGTATTCGACCGGGTCTTCCACCGTCAGCACGTTGGAGGTGCGCGTATCCAGGCGCGTCAGCGACGCGTACAGCGTGGTCGTCTTGCCCGAGCCCGTGGGGCCGGTGACCAGCACGATGCCGTGCGGCTGCTGCACGAGGCGGTTGAACTGCTGCAGCACCTCGCCGTCCATGCCCAGCGACTCGAGGCTGAACTTCTGCTCGCCCTTGTCCAGAAGACGCAGCACCGCGCGCTCGCCGTGCGCCGACGGCAGCGTCGAGACGCGGACGTCGATCGCGCGGCCGCCGATGCGCAGCGATATGCGGCCGTCCTGCGGCAGGCGTTTCTCGGAGATGTCCAGTTCGGCCATGATCTTCAGGCGCGAGATCAGCGCGGCGTGCAGCGCCTTGTTGGGCTGCACCACCTCGCGCAGCGTGCCGTCGACGCGGAAGCGCACGCTGGAGCTGCGCTCGTAGGGCTCGATGTGGATGTCGCTGGCGCCGTCCTTGGCCGCCTGCGTCAGCAGCGCGTTGAGCATGCGGATGATGGGCGCGTCGTTGGACGCCTCCAGCAGGTCTTCGACCGCCGGCAGCTCCTGCATCATGCGCGAGAGATCGACCGCGCTTTCCACCTCGCCGACCACCGACGCCGCGCTGCCCTGGCCGCCCGAATAGGCCTGCGCGATGCGCGTCTGCAACGCCGACGGCGTCTCGCGCTCGATACGGTCGACCGAATGCAGGCGCAGCACCTCGGCCAGCGCCGTGCGCGACGTGCCGTCGCTGACGTGCAGCACGCGCTCGCGGCCGTCGTCCTCGATCAGCACCGAATACGTCTTGGCCCAGGCGTAGGGCAGGGGATGGCGTGCGCCCATGGTCGGTGTTCCGGTTACTGGGCCTGCGAGGCCGCCGGCGCGGGCGCCGAAGGCTGCGTCGTGCCCGGCGCGGGATTGGCCGGCGCCGGCTTGACCGGGATCAGCGGCGCCACCGGCGGCGCGGGCACCTTGCGCATGTCGGGCACCGGCGTGAGCGTGGGCAGCTTGACCGACTCGGTGGCCGGATCGTGCGGCACGCTGGTGTCGATCTGGGTGTCGCTCTTGACCTGCGGGATCACCGGCGTGTCGTTGACCCGCATCACGTAGCTCGTCTCGGGCTGGAAGCTCTGCTGCTGCGAGCGGATCGCGTTGTAGCGATCGACGGTCAGCTTGTTCACGTCGCTCTGGTCGCGCATGACGATCGGGCGCAGGAACAGCATCAGCGTCTGCTTGTGGCGCGATCGGGTCGAGCTCTTGAACAGGTTGCCGATGATGGGAATGCTGGACAGCAGGGGCACGCCGTTGACGTTGTCGCCGTACTCGTCGCGCGTCAGCCCGCCCAGCACCACCATCGCGCCGTCGTCGACGGTGATGAAGGTTTCCACCGAGGTCTTGGTGGTGATCTGGTTGGTGGCGAAGTTCGGGTCGACGGCGGAGTTCTCCTCGTACACCGTCATGCGCACGGTGCCGTTCTCGCCGATCTGGCTGCGGATGCGCAGCGTGATGCCGATGTCCTGGCGCTCCACCGTCTGGAACGGGTTGACGGTGCCGCTGTTGTTTGCGCCCGTGCTGGCGTAGCTGCCGGTGGTCAGCGGAATGTTCTGGCCGATGACGATCTTGGCTTCCTCATTGTCGAGCGCGACGAGGTTGGGCGTGGCCAGCACGTTGCCGCCGACGTTGGTCTCCAGGAAGTTGGCGAGCGCCGCCAGCGTGTAGATGCCGTTGATCTTGGGTACGAAGCCGATGTTCAGGCCGCCGTTGACCAGGCTGGACGGCGTCGTGACCGTCGTCGACGTGCCGCCGACGGTGGTGGTCGTCGACAAGGTGCCCGCCGCGGCGGCGAGGTTCACGATGTTGCCCGTGCTGCCGAAGTTGGTGCCGCCACCGACGTAGGCGGAATTGCCCGCGCCAAACAGGCCCTGCCACTGGATGCCGGCCTGCGCCGCCTTGGTCGCGTCGACGCTGACCATCATCGACTCGACGTAGACCTGCGCGCGGCGCACGTCCAGCTGGTCGATGACCTGGCGCATCTGGCGATAGACCGGCTCGGAGGCGGTGATGATCAGCGAGTTCGTCGCCGGGTCCGCCTGCACCTGGCCGCCGGTGGACGGGCGCGCCGAGGCCGCCACCGGCGTCGTCGACTGCGCCGATGCGCCGCTGCTGCCGGCGGTGCCGGTCGGCGCGTTGGGGTTCTGCGTGGCGGTCGTGCGACCGTCGGCCGTCGACGACCCACCGGTGCCGCCCGTGGGCGCGCCGCCGGCGGCGCCGTTGCCCGTGCTGCCCGCCGAAATCGCGGCACGCAGCAGCTCGGCCACCTTCACGGCGTCGGCGTTCTTCAGGTAAACGACCCAGATGTTGCCCGCCGGGCCGCCGTTGGGCGTGGGCTGGTCGAGCTTGGCGATGATGGACAGCGCCGTGGCCATGCGCGACTCGTTGGACGCGCGCACGATCAGCGAATTGGTGCGTCCTTCGACGATCACCGACGCGCCGCCGCCGCCCTGGCCTTGCGCGCCCGGCGTGGAGGCGTTGGCGCCGTCGAGCAGCTTCTGCACCGTCTGCACCACGTCCGAGGCGACCGCGTTCCTCAGCGGCACCACCTGCAGCTCGCCGCCCGCGGGCTGGTCCAGCGCGGCGATGATCTTGCCCAGGCGCTGCAGGTTGTCGGCGTAGTCGGTGATGACCAGCGAGTTGTTGCCTGGGCTCGCGTTGATCGTGTTGTTGGCGGTGATCAGCGGACGCAGCACGGCCACCAGGTTGTTCGGGTTCTCGTAGTTGAGCTTGAAGATCTGCGTGAGCACCACGTCGCCGCGCTGCGACGTCGCGCCCACCGAGACCGTGCTGGTCTGCAGCTTGGCATCGGCCTCGGGCACCACCTTCAGGAAGCCGCCGGACTCCACCACCGTGAAGCCCAGGCCGCGCAGCGCGGACAGGTAGTTGCGATAGGCCTCGGCCAGCGGCTGCGGCTTGTCGTTGTAGACCGTGATGATGCCCTTGACGCGCGGGTCGACCAGGATGTCGCGGTTGAGCATCGCGCCGATGGCGCGCGAGACCGCTTCGATGTCGGCATTGACGAAGTTGAGCGTCACCGGCGTGCCGCGCGCGCGCGAGGTGGGCACCGCGACGTCGTCGGCACTGTCGCCGGCCGCGTCTGAGGCGGCGGGCGCCCGGCGCGGCGCGGCCTGGACGGCGGCGGTGGCAGCGGCGGCGAGCAGGGCGATCGCGAAAGAGCTCGCGTGCAGACGGCGGAGGGAAAAAGCGGTTCGTTCCATGATCACCCGATCGAGATGGCGGACAGCGCACCGTTGCGGCGTCCGATGAGATTCAGCAAATTGTCCAGCGCGGCCTCGCTGCCCGAGGCCGCGTGCGCCTCCGCGCGGATGCGCACGCCCGTCGCGCCGATCAACCCGCGGCCGTCGATCAGCAGCGCGCCGTCGACGGTCGAGATCCACACCAGGTCGCGCGAGGCGCCGTCGCCGGGCTTGACCTGCGTGCTCGGATCCGGCTGGATCAGCACGCGGTAGGTGCCCAGCGAATCGAGCGTGGTCAGGCGCGACGAGGCCTGCCGCACTTCCACCTGCGCGCTGCCCAGTGTGCTCCAGTGCCCGCCCTTGAACGCGAACGTCAGATTGTGCGTGGACAGCGTCAGCACGCCGCCGGGATGGATCGTGTTCCACGGGAAGCCGCGGCCTTCGAGCCAGCCCATCGGCCACTGGCCCAGCGGCGTCGCGCTGGCCAGCGCCATGGCGTCCACGCCGCGGGAGCCGGGCGTGACCTTCTCGGGCGCCGCAGCCGGCTGGTCGCGTTCGTCGGGACTGATGACGTCGACGTGCCAGGCATCGAGCGTGCGGCGCACGCGGACATCCGCACCGTGCGCCAGGCAGCAGTCCTGGCGCAGGTGCAGCGTGGCGCCGTTCCAGCGCGGGCGCAGCGTCCATTCCAGGCGCGTGGGCAGCACCGAGGCGTCGTGGCTGCCCACGCCGCCGGTCAGCACGGCGATCGCGCTGCCGCTCCAGATCGTGCCTTCGGCCTCGGCGAGCACCACCTGCTCGTTCGTGGCGTTGGCCACCAGGGTCGCGAGCAGGCTGGCCGGCAGAGCGGCGACGATGCCCAGGACCAGGCCGATGGCCGCGCCGATGATCGCCAGCCGGCGATGGCGCCGCAGCAGGCGGACCTGCCCTTCCTCGGGCGGCTTGGCGAAACGCGATGGCGCGAAGCCCCGCGGGGCCTTGGCAGGGCGCAGGCGGATCAGGCTCATGGTGCGGCACCCCGCCGCACGGCTGCGGATGCGGACGCGGTCATCACTGCGACGAGCCGATGGACACGACCAGCGTGCCGTTGTAGCCATCGCCGGCGCGCGTCAGCGTGGCCTCGATCGGGCGCGCGCGGGCGCCGCCGCGCGCCTGGATCAGCCACTTGCGCAGTTCCTCGCCGTTGATGCCGGTGACCGTCAGGATCGCGCGGTCGCCCTGCACCGACAGCTTGCCCTTGGCGCCGAGTCCGTCGGTGGCTGCCTTGAGCACCTGCTCGGCGACCGACGAGGGCACCGGCGGCAACGCGCGCAGTTGCCCGGCCTCGTTGGCGATGGCCTGCATCTGCAGCAACTGGGCGTCTGCCTGCGCACGCAGCGCAGGAGCATCGTCCAGCGTCTTCCACGCCGGGCGCACGAAGATCAGCCAGACGATCAGGAAGCCCAGCAGGCCGCCGATGAGGACGACCATCTGGCGCTCGCGCGAATCGAGCTTGGCGTAGCGTGCCAGCAGTTGGTCGCGGGTGTCGGCGAATGCGCTCATGAGTTGCTCCGCGCCGAAGGCTGCCGATGGCTCAGCACCACCTTGCCGTTGCCGGCCTGCACGTCGACGCTGGCGGCGCGCAGTTGCGTGGTGAAGCGCTCGATCTCCTGCGGCGACCAGCCGTCGGCCGGCAGCGTCAGGCGGCCCGGCTCGAACTTGAGGTTCGATATGGGGGAATGGTTCTCTGGCCAGGCCGATTCGGCGACGTGCAGCAGCGTCTCGATGTCGCCGTCGCCGGGCCTGCCCGCGGCGGCGCGCAGGATGTCGAGTTCCTTCTGCGCCTGCGCGGCCGGCTCGTAGATCGACTTGATGTTGGGGAACGCCGCGGCCACCGCGGCGGTGAGCTGGGCCTTCTTCTGGGCGATGCGGTGGTTCTCCTGGAACGCGCGGATGTTCAGGCCCAGCAGCGTCACCACGACCAACGCGGCCAGGCCGACGCGCGTGACGCGCCAGGCCGGATCGAACGCGAAGCGGGCGGCGATGTCGCGCACCAGCTTGACGCCGCGACGCTGCGGCGCGAGGTCGAACTGCAGCAGGTTCCAGCCGGCACGCGCGGCGCGCAGCGCCTGTTCCTCGTCGGTGACCGAGGCCACCGGCATGCCGACGAACTCGCTGGCGTCCAGCGCGGTCTCGGGCGTGGCGGTCCAGCGCACGACGGTGTCCTCGGGCAGCGCGGTCAGCAGCGCGCGCGACACCGGGCTGGCCAGCGGCACGCACAGCACGCCGGCGTCGTCGCGCCAGGCGAGCTGGGCCGGATCGTCGGGGCCGCCTTCGCGGAAGGTGTGGCCGGCCACGCCCTGGTCGGGCCACCACGACGGCACCACGCGGTCGAGCGCGACGTTGCCGGCCTCCAGCGCGGCCAGCTGCGCGCGCAGCCACGGCTTGTTGACCACGGCCACCCAGTGCTCGGCGCCCGCCTTCGCGCCAGGTGCGACGGCCAGGTGTACGTCATCCTCGTCCTCGAGCAGGCCTTCCTCCATCACGCCGCTCAGCGCGGCGCGCAGGCGGGCGGCAGGCGCCTTGGGGATCGCGATGCGCTGGAATGCGACGTCGACCGGACGCAGCACCGCCACCACCTGCGTTGCGCGCGGCAGCGCCGTCGGCGAGGCCCGGCCGTGCTCGCCCACGCGCTGGCCGTCGGTGCTCAGCACGTAGTTGAACTCGGCAGGCGCGACATGGCCGGCGGTCGTCGGGGCAGCGAGCCGGGGCTGGGCCGCGAGCAGGATGATCAGCGTGGACATGGTCGAGAAAGGACGAATTTACAGCCTGCGTGTGAAAGCAGGAAGGCGCCCGGCTGGCGACGGCCGGTCGACACGGGTTCGCACGGTCGCGCTGGGCCGGGCTGCGGGGGCGAAGCGGGCCATTGTGACCTGTGACGATGACGGTTCCGGCGCCTTTGTGTCATATGGCACTCCGGCGCGTGGCGGGGACAGGGGCGGCCATCCGCGTTTGACGTCGTCTCGATGGGCTGGATCATGTCGCGTCGGGCGCAATCCGCTCGCGGCGCAGCACCTGCATCGTGAACGCGTCCTTGCGGTAGACCACGGAGCGCTCGCGGATGACGTGCTGTTCGTAGCGCAGCTGGCCGAAGATCTCGAAATACTGCGACGTGACGGCGAGGATCTTGTCAGGGGGGAAGTTCTTGACGTCCCCGACCGTGCAGAGCCCGCCCGCGAGGTTGACGTTTGCCAGGATCTTGCCCGGATCGTCGAACGGCTTCTGCCTGCGCTGCAGGATGAGCTGCTCGGCCATCGCGCGCGTCAGCGCGGGGCAGGCGGTCATCAACACCTCGGCGGGCGCCGTGTTGGCATTGATCGGCGTCGGCGTGGCGGCATCGCTGATTGGAAAGGGCACGATCTGCACGAAGGGCTCGAGCATCTTGACCGTCTTCGCGTCGATGCCGTACCAGGCCAGATCGGCCACCTGGATCGGCATCAGCACGCTGCCGGCCGTGTCCGCCTGGCCGGGCGTGCCCGGGGCCTGCTGCTGCGCCGAATAGCTGGCGCGCATGCCGGTCGCGATGGTCGTGGCGACTTCGGGCGAGACGCCGATCGCATTGAACAGGATCTGCAGGCGCTGGATCTCGGTCGTCAAGCTGCGCAGGTCGGTCTTGGGCAGCAGGAGGTTGTACAGGTTGTATTTCGAGGTGGCGTCGGTGATCTGGCCCGACAGGTAGGCCTCCGGGCCGCTGTCCTCGGTGTGGCTGCCGTCGGCCGACAGGAAGCTCGACAGCTTGGTCTCGGCCAGCGGCGTCGCCCACGGCTGGCCCAGGTCGTCCTCGGTGTGGTTCTTGCCGCGGATCGACGACTTGAGGATCAGGTTGCCCCAGTCGAGCGAGGCGTTGAGCAGCCACTCGGCCTGCGCGCGCGCGCGCTCGGCCGTCTCGACCTCGATGCCGCGCCATTGCAGCCACACCATGCCGGCCGCCAGCGTGGCCACCAGCGTCATGATCAGCAGCGCGAGCAGCAGGGCGGCGCCGCGCTGGCGCGGGCGGGCGGATCGCCGCGTGTTCATGGGTCGGCCGGCGGCGCTCATGTCTGCGCGACTCCGAAACGCGGCAGCTCGCGCTCGCGCGTGAGCTCGCCTTCGGGCAGCTTGAGCAGGATGCGGATGCCATTGGGCTGCACGGGGACGACGGGCTGGTTGGGCGGCGACTGTTGCGTGGCCCCCTGCGTCGACTGCACGTTGTTCCAGCTGCAGCCCGAGGTCGCGATGGTGGCCGGGTTGCAGACATAGACCTGGAAGTCGTCGACGTTCTCGATCACCGTGATGGCCGTGGCGTTGATCGCCGCCCATTGCTGGCTGCGCATCCACGCGTCGGTCAGGTCGGCCGTGCGCGTGTAGGGCGGGCTGGCCCAGCGCTGCCAGCGCCTGTCCTGCAATGTCCACAACACCAGCTGGACGCCGTCCGGCGTGCGGCGGGCGATGCGCAGCGTGGCGCCGTCGAACATGATGGCCTGGGGCAGCACCTTGCTGTCGACCAACTGCGACATGTCGTACTCGAATTGCGACATGCCCGTGTTGAGCTTGAGCGTGCGGTCGGTCGATGCGAGCGCGGAGTCCTTGGCGTGCACCAGCGCGTCGATGCCGCGGAAGGCCAGCGCCGCCAGGATCGCCATGATGACCAGCGCCACCATCACCTCGATCAGCGTGAAGCCGAGGGCGCGTCTGGACGGGCCGCTCATATGTGCGACATCACGGTGGAGATCGTCAGCAACTGGCGACCGTTGGCGTCGGAGACGACGGCGTCGACGCGGCGAAAACTCGGGTTGGGCGTGGGCTGGACGTTGAGCGAGCCCTTGAACGCCCGGCCCAGCTGCGTGCAGTCGAACGCCGTCTTGCCCACCGCCGGCAACTGGTCGACCAGCCGCAGCTCGGTCAGCTCGTTGTCGGCGCACCATTGCGCGAGCACGACGTCGGACAGCCGCTGCGAGGTGTCGACCACCGAGCTGGCCGCGCGCGAGCCCGCGGCCAGCGCGATGGCGACGATGGCCAGCGCGACCATCACCTCGATGAGCGTGAATCCGCGGGCGTGCACGTGGTGCGCGTTCATTGCGCGGCCACCTTCTCGGCATTGGCGACGATCTGGAACGGCGACAGCCCGTCGGTGCCGACGGCGATCTCGCGGTCGCGCAGGTGCAGCACCACGCGCTGCGCGGGCAGCAGCGGCTCGGGGCCGAGCACCAGTTGCGGCGCGCCGACGACCGTGGCGGTGGTCTCGTCGTCGAGCCAGCGCGTGGGCAGCTCCTTGGCCGCCAGCGCCGGCAGGCCCAGGAACTCGAAGCCGCCGCTGGTCAGCGGCGACCAGCGCACGTCGGTGCCGACGATGCGCGACTGCGTGCGGGCGGTCTCCAGCAGCGCGGACAGGCGCGCGCCTTCTTCCTCGAGCTTGCTGTCCGAGCGGTCGCGCAGCGTCATCGCCACCACGCCCGAGGCAATCGCGACGATCAGCACGACGACCATCAGCTCCAGCAGGGTGAAGCCGGCCGCGGCGCGGCGCGGCCTACTGCCAGGAACCGATGTCCGCGTCGTCGCCTTCACCGCCGGCCTGTCCGTCGGCGCCAAAGCTGAACACATCGATTTCTCCGTGCACGCCCGGATTGGCGTACTGATAGGGGTGGTGCCACGGATCGTCGGGCAGCTTGTCGAGGTAGCTCTTCCAGTTGCCCGGAATGCTGCCCGTGGTGGGCTTGACGACGAGGGCTTGCAGGCCCTGGTCGGTGCTGGGATAGCGGCCGTTGTCGAGCTTGTAGATCTTGAGCGCGTTCATGATCGAGTTGATGTCGGTCTGCGCTGCGGTGATCTTGGCCTGGCCGACGCGCGACAGCACCTGCGGGGCGATCAGCGCCGCGAGTACGCCGATGATGACGATCACCACCATCAATTCGAGGAGCGTGAAGCCGCGCGACCGGCGCCGGGCGATGAGTGCTTGATTCATGAAAGCTTCCAAAGGCCGAATGCCAGCAAGTCTTGAATCATAATCGGTGCATGAGTTCCCGCTGGACTGGCTTTTTCATCTGGGCCCTGGTGGCGGCAAGCACCGCCTTCTGGGGTATCAAGATCTTTGCCGCCACGCGGCCCGTGCCTCCGGGGGCGCAGGCGCCGCAGGTGGTCGCGGCCAATGGGCCGATGGAGCGGCTGTTCGGCGCGGTCGTCGTGCCCGTGGAGGCGCCGCCGCCGCAACACCCCGAGAGCGACCGCTTCTCGCTGGTGGGCGTCATCGCGCCGTCGAATGGCGCAGCGCAGGGCGGCTTTGCCATCGTCCAGATCGACGGCCAGCCAGCACGCTCCTGGCCTACCGGCGCCACGCTGGACGGCAACACTTCTTTGCTCGCGGTCAGCAAGCGTGGTGCCGAGTTCGGCCCGCTGGGTGGCCCGACGGCGTTCTCGCTGCAACTGCCCGAGCCTTCCGCGGCCGAGACGGGGACGCTGCCGGCGGCGGTGTCGCAACCCGTTCCGGTTCAGATGCCGCAGGGTTCTGCGCAGCAGCAGCCGCAGCAATCGCAATCGCAACCGCAGCAGCCATCGCCGCCGGTGATGCCCGGTCACTTCGCCAATGCCAGGGCCGCGCGTATCGCTCGTGGTGGTTACCAGGGGCCGCCGGACGCCGTCGCGCCGTCGCGCGTCGCGACGCCGCCCGACCAACAGAACCCGATCGTCGGCCCGCAGCAACAATAGCGCGACGCGGATCTGGCTTGGGCATCAGCCGGCTTCGAGCCGGCTTTTTGTCGCCCTTAGACGCCCAACGCGCTCGCGACATCCAGCAGCGTCGCGAAGCGGTGCGCGCCGACGGGCGGATCTGCTTTCGCATGCGCTCCGTCGGGCCGGCAGATCCACCCTGCGTGCAGGCCCGCCGCAAGCGCGCCGGCGACGTCGGCGTGCAGGTCGTCGCCCAGGTGCAGCACCTGGTGCGGCGCGGCACCGGCCGCGGCGCACGCCGTCAGGAAGATCGACGGGGCGGGCTTGGCCACGCCGTGCTGGCGTGCGGACACCGAGCCCGCGAAGAAGCGCTCGAGTCCGATGCGGCGCACCTCGGCGTTGCCGTTGCTGAGCGCGATCAGCCGATAGCGCGCGGCCAGCCGCTCGAGTCCGGGCAGCACGTCGTCGTACAGCGTGACCGCGTGGCGGGCCTCGAAGAACACCTCGAACGCCAGTTCGGCCAGCGCCGGGTCGTCGCCGTGCTTGTCCAGGGCGCGGCGTATCGTCTCGAGCCGGATGGCCGTGAGGTCGTGCGCCCACTGCGGGTGCGCTTCGGCGACCTCGGCGCGCAGCGCAAGCATCGCCGGCGGCGGCATGCCTTGCGCCGTGGCGGGCGCGCGCGCGTTCAGCCAGTCGGCCAGCACCTTCTCGGCGGCCACCAGCGTGGGCCGGACAGGCCACAGCGTGTCGTCCAGGTCCAACGTCAGCGCCGTGATCCGCTGCAACGCCGGCCTCATGCGGCCTGCCCCGGATCGGCGGCCAGCGTCGCAAGGCAGGCTTCGCAGAGGCAGTCCGACCACTTCGATCGCAGTTCGGCCAGGCGTTCGGCGCCGAGCGCATGCGACGCGCAAAAGCACGGCATCTCGCGGTCGGCGCCCGCACCGCACGCGAACCCGCCGCTGCAGCGCGGGCAGGTGGTCGTGCGATAACCGGCGGGCAGGCGATCGTTCATCCGAACAGCGCCCCGAGTTCCTCGCGCAGCAGCTTCTTCTGCACCTTGCCCATCGCGTTGCGCGGCAGGGCATCGACCACCCGCACGTGCTTGGGCACCTTGAAGTGGGCGATCGTCGCGCGCAGTTCGGCCACGATCTCGGCCGGCACCAGCGCAGCGCCGGCGCGCGCCACCACCAGCGCGACGACGGCCTCGCCGAAGTCCGGGTGCGGCACGCCGACCACGGCCGATTCGGCCACGCCGGGCAGGTCGTTGATGCGGCCTTCGATCTCGGCCGGGTAGATGTTGAAGCCGCCGCTGATGATCAGGTCCTTGCTGCGGCCGATCAGCGTCAGCACGCCGTGCTCGTCGAGGCGGCCGACGTCGCCGGTGCGGAACCAGCCGTCGGCGGTGAAGTCCTCGCGCGTCTTCTCGGGCATCTGCCAGTAGCCGGCGAAGATGCTGGGGCCCTTGACTTCGATGCCGCCGATCTCGCCCACGTGGCACGCGCGACCCTGGTCGTCGTGCACGCGCAGCCGCACGCCCGGCAGCGCGCGACCGACCGTGCCGCCCTGGCGCGCGGACTCGGGCCGGTACGGGTTGGAGGTGAGCATCACCGTCTCGCTCATGCCGTAGCGCTCGAGGATCGTGTGGCCCGTGCGCTCGCGCCAGGCGGCGAAGGTGTCGGCCAGCAGCGGGGCCGAGCCGCTGACGAACAACCGCATCGCCTTGCACGCGGCCGCGTCCAGCGCCGGCTGCGCGAGCATGCGCACGTACAGCGTGGGCACGCCCATGAACACGCTGGCGCCGGGCAGGCGCGCGATCGTCGCGAGCGGGTCGAAGCGATGGAACCAGATCATGCGGGCGCCGGCGCGCAAGGCGCCGTGCAGCGCCACGAACAACCCGTGCACGTGGAAGATCGGCAAGGCGTGGATCAGCACGTCCTGTTCGGGCTGCTCGCGCCATTGCCAGGACGAATGCAGCACCTGGGCATTGGCCAGCAGGTTGCCGTGCGTCAGCTGCGCGCCCTTGCTGCGCCCCGTGGTGCCGCTGGTGTAGATGATGACGGCGACGTCGTCGGCCGCGCTTGCCGCCGTGGCGAACTCGTCGCCCATCTGCGCCGCGCGTTCGAGCAGGCTGCCGCTGCGGTCGTCGCCCAGCGTCAGCACCATGCGCGTGCCGCGCGCGAACGCGAGCCGGCTGATCCAGGTGAAGTTGCGCGGGGCGCACACGACCAGCGCCGGCGCCGCGTTCTCGATGAAGTAGTCGACTTCGCTGGCCTGGTAGGCCGGGTTCAGCGGCACGTAGACCAGGCCCGCGCGCAGCGTGGCCAGGTACAGCATCGCGGCCTCGACCGACTTGTCCGCATGCACCAGCACGCGCGCGCCGGCGGGCAGCGCGAGGTCGGCAAACAGGTTGGCGATGCGGGCGCTGCCGCGCTCCAGGTCGCGCCAGGTGTAGCGCAGCGGCGTGAACGGCTGGCCGCCATGTTGGCCGGGCGCGTCGGCCGTCTCGACGGCGATGTCGTCCAGGCGCGCGGGAAAATGCGCGCGCAGCGCGGCGTAGAGATTGGCGTTCACGGGCGTGCCTCGTCGTCTTGTTGCGGCCGAATGGCTCACAGGCGCGATTGTGCCGGGCTCAGAACTTCGCGGGGCGCTTCTCGATGAAGGCGGACAGGCCCTCGCGGTGCTCGTCCGAATCGGCGTACGCGTAGTGCGCGGCCCGGTCGGCGGCCTCGCTGAACGTGGGCCGCGCGAACGCGCGCAGCACGCGCTTGTTCAGCCGCATCGCCTGCGGCGACAGGCCCGCGATGTGGGTCGCGACGCGGCGCACTTCGTCTGCCAGCTCGTTGGCGGCGACTACACGGGTGACGACGCCGCGCTCGTGCGCTTCGGTCGCGCCCATCAGCCGCGCCTCGATCAGCAGTTCGCGCAGCAGCGTCTGGCCGAGGATGTGCGACACGATCTCCACCTCCGCCGGTGCCATCGGAAAGCCGAGCCGGGCGATCGGCACGCCGAAGCGGCTGCCCGGCTCGCACAGGCGCAGGTCGCAGCAGGCGGCGATCTCCAGGCCGCCGCCGATGCACGCGCCTTCGATGTGCGCGATCAGCGGCACGTCGCAGTCGAGCATGGCGTGCAGCGCCGGGGCGACGACATCCTCGTGGTACGCGGCCAGCGACTCGGGCTCGAAGCGGAACTGCGGGAACTCCTCGATGTCCGCGCCCGCGACGAACTCGCGGTCGGCGCCGCGCACCACGATCACGCGCGGCGGCGCGTCGGCGTGCTGGACGGCATCGAACACCGCGCGCAGCTCGCGCCACATCGCCAGGCTCAGCGCGTTCATCTTGCCCGGGTTGGAAATGCGCAGCGTGGCGATGCCCGACGCGTCGGGCGCTTCGAGGCGGATGTGGGCGTCGGGCATGGCGGAGCTCCTGGCCTGGCGGCGGACCGCGTCAGTTGTCCTGGTTGATCACGATCTGCGGCGCCGTCGAATCGCCATAGACGAGGATCGTGTAGACACCGCCGCTCGTGAAGGTCTGGTTGATCTGTCCGGGCTGGACCGCGCTGCCTATCGTCACGTTCAGCGTCGCCGTGCCCGTGAAGGAGGTGATCGCCGTATACGCCGAGGCGGCGCCGAACGCGACGTTGCTGCCGATCTGCTTGCCGCCGGCATTGGCCGTCACCGTGCCGTTGATGCCGTTGACGCCATCGAGGACGCGCGCCTCGACCGGCAGCGACGTGCTGGTGGACGGCGTGTTGTTGTCCTGGATCAGCGTGACGGTGGGCGCCGACGCGGTGCCGCCGATGAACAGCGTGTAGTCGGAGCCCGCCGAGAGGGCCGCCAGCGAGACGCCGTTGATCGCCGTGTCGTTGATCGCGTAGGTGCCGGTGATGGCACCCGACGGAACGGCGACGTAGTTGCTGATGGACGGCGACGCGGCGTCGCCCGCCAGAGAGATGCCGTTGATCGTCGCGGACACGGTGCCCAGCGACGCGGCATCGGCGACGACGCGCACGCGGGCGATCGAGTTCGAGAACGTCGTCAGTGCGCCCTGCTGGTCGAGCAGCGATGCGTTGAGCAGGACGCCGCCGGCGGTGCGCGTCAGGATCAGCGTGGCGATCTCCTGGGCCTTGAGCGTGAATGTGGGAAGGTCGAGCAGCACGTTGCTCTTGTCACCGTTCGAAGTGACGCACAGGTTCCAGCTCGTGCCGGCGGCGGCCGCCGTCACCTGGCTGTAGGCCGTGGTGAACGCCGCGCCGGCCGTGGGCCCGGCGACGGCGGACGCGAACGCCGTGTCCGTGGTGGACAGTGCGTTGCATGCGTTCTGCGAGAGGTAGACGTCGACGCTGCCGGCTTCCGTCGACGCGCCGTTGAGGATGCGCAGCTTGGCGTTGCCGGAACTGGGGTTCTCTTCCTCTTCGCTGAGGAATACCGTGTCCAGCGTGTTGCCGGTGATGTAGCTGACGAGCGCGAAGTGGTCGTCGACCGTCACGGTGCCGGTGGCCGACGACGCGTTGCCCGCCGAGGTTCCGCTCTTGATCTCGAACAGCGTCGACCCGCGCTTGACGTCGTTGTAGCCGCTGACCTTTCCGGCGTCGGTGCCGCTGACGACCAGGGTGTCGTTGCCGTTGCTGTCCTGCGTGTACAGATCGATCGACGCGTAGTCGGTCGTCGCGTTCAGCACCCGCACCAGGCCATCATTCGCATTGTCGTTGCCGCATCCGTTCAGGAACGGCAGGCTCAGTGCGACCGCCAGGGCGGCCCAGGTCTTCAGGCGCATCGTCTTCTCCGTGAATGTCTTGTGTGCGAACCGGTCGTTCGCGAGGCGCAGTGTGCTGGCCCGACCATGCGCGTTTGTTGCGCGTTCATGATCGATTCGCAGTGTAGTGCGCGATGGCGACACGCTGCCGGCGGCAGCTCATCGGCGAGCAGGTTCGCTCAAACGTCCGCGAAATTGGTCGGCAGGCCCGGCACGTCGACGCGGCATCGCAGGACCTGTCCGGCCCACGGCTGCGCGGCGAGTTCGGCCTCGGGCCGTTTCTCGCGCGAGGTCGTGACGTACAGCGTGCGCAGGTCATCGCCGCCGAAGCAGGGCATCGTCGGGCAGCGCACCGGCAGCGGCACCGATTGCAGCAACTGGCCGTCCGGCGCGAAGCGCGCAAGGCGCTGGCCTTCGAAGCAGGCTGCCCAGTAGCAGCCTTCGCTGTCGACCGCGCCGCCGTCGGGCCGGCCGCCGTAGTTCTCGAGCGGCACGCCGTCCTGCTTGGGCGGGAAGCTCGCGAACACGCGGCGGCGCGACAGGTTGCCGTCGTGCGGGTCGAAGTCGAACGCGAACACGGTGCTGAGCTTGGTGTCGGTCCAGTACATGGTCAGGCCGTCAGGACTCCAGCCCAGGCCGTTGCTGTTGGCGACGTCGTCGAGGATGCGGTCCATGCTGTGCGGCGTCAGGCAGTACAGCGAGCCGCGCGGCAGGCGCTCGTCGTGGATGGTGCCGACCCAGAAGCGGCCCTGCGGATCGGCCTTGCCGTCGTTGAAGCGCAGCTTCTTGACGTCGTAGGGCGCGGCGACGATGCGCTGGCTCTGGCCGGTCTCGCAATCGAAGTGGAAGATGCCGTCGCGACGTGCCATCACGACGCCGCCGTCGGGGCGCGGGGCGATGCTGGCCACTTCGGTGTCGAACGACCATTGGTCGTGCTTTTCTGTTGCGGTGATGAATCGGTTGAGCTTGTGGCCGGGGATGTCGACCCAGTAGAGCGCTTGCTCGCGCGGATGCCAGAAGGGGGATTCGCCGCCGATGGAGGCGGGGACTGGCAGGGGGGTGAACTCGAGCGTGGACATTTTGTTGCCTGTGGTGGCGAGGACGCGATGCCGCATCGTAACGGGGTGCTGCGGTGAAACCGTGTCGGGCTGTTTTCGTTGCCCGCGTCTTGCCTGCGGCGCTTTTGCCCGCCTGCTGCGCGGCGGGCGTTCCGGTCGCGCATGGTCGCGGCGGCAGGGTGGGCGGGGGCTTGGCTCTCGGGCGTGCGCCCACCGTCTCGAAAGATAAGGCCGCAACCCACGATTTCAACAACATCCCACACCCCGCAAGGCCAAAAATACATGACAAGCGCCGCCCGCCCACGCCCCTAGAATCTTCCGCCTACCCTCCAAAGGACCCACATGAGCGGCCTGATCCGCATCCGCGGCGCGCGGCAGCACAACCTGAAGAACATCGACCTGGACATCCGCACCGGCGAGCTCACCGTCGTCACGGGGCCGAGCGGCTCGGGCAAGTCCAGCCTCGTGTTCGACACGCTGTACGCGGAAGGCCAGCGGCGTTACGTCGAGACCTTCTCGGCCTACGCACGCCAGTTCCTCGATCGCATGGATCGGCCCGCCGTCGACCACGTCGAGGGCGTGCCGCCCGCGATCGCCATCGACCAGACCAACCCGGTGCGCAGTTCAAGGTCGACGGTCGGCACGATGACCGAGCTCAACGACCACCTGAAGCTGTTGTTCGGCCGCGCAGCCGCGCTGTTCGACAAGGTCACCGCGCTGCCGGTGCGCCACGACACCGCCGACACCATCTACGCCGACCTGCTCAAGCGCGCCGCTGCGCAGGGCGACCCGCGCGTCGCGCTCACGTTCCCCGTCGAGCTGCCCGCCAACACGACGGCCGAGGAAGTGACGCAGTGGCTGTCGACCAGCGGCTTCACGCGCGTGCAGGGCGAGCGCATCGTCAAGGATGACAAGGGCGAGCGCAAGCTGCTGGACGTGGTGGCCGACCGCTTCCGGGTCGGCAATGTCGAAAAGGTGCGCGTGGTCGAGGCCATCGAGCTGGCGCTCAAGCGCGGCCAGGGCCGCCTGAACGTCGACGTGCTCCCCGAGAGCGCCGAGGCCACCGACCCCGGCATCCGCTGGCGCTGGTCGACCGGCCTGCATTGCCCCGAGAGCGACCTGCGCTACGACGATCCTCAGCCGGCGCTGTTCTCGTTCAACTCGGCATTCGGCGCCTGCGAGACCTGCCGCGGCTTTGGCCGCGTGATCGGCGTCGACTGGGGCCTGGTCGTGCCCGACGAGAAGAAGACGCTGCGCAACGGCGCCGTCAAGACGATCCAGACGCCCGCATGGAAAGAGCAGCAGGACGACCTGATGAAGTACGCCGGCGACGCCGGCATCCCGCGCGATACCGCGTGGAACATGCTCACCGACGCGCAGCGCAAGTGGGTCATCGACGGCTCGCCCAACTGGAACGGCAACTGGCACAAGCAGTGGTACGGCATCAAGCGCTTCTTCGAGTACCTCGAGTCGAAGGCGTACAAGATGCACATCCGCGTGCTGCTGTCCAAGTACCGCAGCTACACGAAGTGCCCCGCGTGCGACGGCGCGCGCCTGAAGCTGGAGGCGCAGTTGTGGCGCATCGGCACCAAGGAGCAGGCCGACGCGGTGCTGCCGCCGTCGTTGCGGCACATGCCGCACGGCGTGGACTGGACGCGCGAGCAGCTCGAGGCGCTGCCGGGCCTGGGCCTGCACGACATGATGCTGTTGTCGATCGATCGTCTGCGTCGCTTCTTCGACATGCACAAGACGCCGACCGACCTGCCCGACGACGCGCTCAAGCTGCTGCTGGACGAGATCTGCACGCGGCTGAAATACCTCAACGACGTCGGCATCGGCTACCTCACGCTGGATCGCCAGAGCCGCACGCTGTCCGGCGGCGAGGTGCAGCGCATCAACCTCACCACCGCGCTGGGCACGTCGCTGGTCAACACCTTGTTCGTGCTGGACGAGCCGTCCATCGGCCTGCACCCGCGCGACATGCACCGCATCGTCGAGGCCATGCAGCGGCTGCGCGACGCCGGCAACACGCTGGTGGTGGTGGAGCACGACCCCGCCGTGATGCTGGCCGCCGATCGCCTGATCGACATGGGCCCTGGCCCGGGCGAACGCGGCGGCCAGATCGTGTTCGACGGCGAGCCCGATGACGCGAAGAACGCGGACACGCTCACCGGCGCCTACCTGGGCGCACGCAAGCAGGTGGGCATGGGCATCCGCCGCGCGGTCGCCGATTCGACGCCGCGGCTGATCGTGCAAGGCGCCACCGAGCACAACCTGCGCAACGTGACGGTGGAGTTTCCGCTGCAGCGGCTGGTCGTCGTCACCGGCGTCAGCGGCTCGGGCAAGAGCACGCTGATGCAGGACGTGCTGTACCCGGCGCTCGAACGCCACTTCGGCAAGCCCACCGAGACGCCCGGCAAGCACGCGGCGCTGCTGGGCGCGGACTGGCTGTCGGAAGCGGTGTTCGTCGACCAGAGCCCGATCGGCAAGACCGCGCGCTCCAACCCGGCCAGCTACGTCGGCGCGTTCGACGAGATCCGCAAGCTGTTCGCGACGACGCCGGTGGCCATCGAGCGCAACTACGGCGCCGGCATGTTCTCGTTCAACGCGGGCGACGGCCGCTGCCCGACCTGCGGCGGATCGGGCTTCGAGCATGTCGAGATGCAGTTCCTGTCCGACGTCTACCTGCGCTGCCCCGATTGCGACGGCAAGCGCTTCCGCGCCGAGATGCTGGACGCGCACCTGGTGCGGCGCGACCGAAGGCTGTCGATCGCCGACGTGCTGGAGCTGACCGTCAGCGAAGCGGTGCAACTGTTTGCGGATGATCGCGAGGTGATCCGCCGGCTGCAGCCCATCGTCGACGTCGGCCTGGACTACGTGAAGCTGGGCCAGCCGGTGCCCACGCTGTCGGGCGGCGAGGCGCAACGTCTCAAGCTGGCCGGCTTCCTGGCCGAGGCCGCGCAAGGCCCGCAGCAACCGGCGGCCAAGAAGGGCACGCTGTTCCTGTTCGACGAACCCACCACGGGCCTGCACTTCGACGACATCGCCAAGCTCATGCGCTCGCTGCGGCGCCTGCTCGAAGCGGGCCATTCGCTGATCGTGATCGAGCACAACCTGGACGTGATCCGCTCGGCCGACTGGCTGGTCGACCTCGGGCCGGAAGGCGGCGAGCAGGGCGGCGAGCTCGTGGGCGTCGGCACGCCCGAAGACTTGAAGGCCAACACCCGCTCGCACACCGGCCGCGCGCTGCGCGACTACGAGGAGACGCTGGGTCTGGAACGCTACGCCGCGAGCGACGTCGCCCAGGAGAAGCACGCCCGCTACGCGGCGGTCGAGGACGCTCGCTACAAGGCCGAGGGCAAGCGCGACGACAGCAAGGACGGCCCCAGCCTGCAGTCGCTGGTCAGCAAGCGCCGCCGCGCGGTCGAAGCCAGCGCCGCGGACAACTCGATCCGCATCGTCAACGCGCGCGAGCACAACCTGAAGTCGGTGGACGTCGACATCCCGCGCGGCCAGTTCACGGTGGTGACGGGCGTGTCGGGCTCCGGCAAGTCGACGCTGGCGTTCGACATCCTGTTCAACGAAGGCCAGCGGCGCTACCTGGAGTCGCTCAACGCCTATGCGCGCAGCATCGTGCAGCCGGCCGGACGCCCGGAAGTGGATGCGGTGTACGGTATCCCGCCCACGGTGGCCATCGAGCAGCGGCTGTCGCGCGGCGGGCGCAAGAGCACGGTCGCGACCACCACCGAGGTGTGGCACTTCCTGCGCCTGCTGTGGGTCAAGCTGGGCATCCAGCATTGCGTCAACGACGGCAGTCCGGTGAAGCCGCAGAGCGTCGAGAGCATCGCCGCGCAGCTGCTGCGCGACTACCGCGGCCAGCACGTGGGCCTGCTCGCGCCGCTGGTCGTGGCGCGCAAGGGCGTCTATACCGACCTGGCCAAGTGGGCCAAGGCGCGCGGGCATACGCACCTGCGCGTGGACGGAGAGTTCATGAAGGTCGACCCGTGGCCGCGGCTGGATCGCTTCAAGGAGCACACGCTGGAGCTGCCGGTGGGCGACCTCGTGGTCGCGCCGGAGAGCGAAGCCGAGCTGCGCGCGCTGCTGGCGCGGGCGCTCGATGCAGGCAAGGGCGTGATGCACCTGCTGACGCCGCTGGACGGACTGACCGAGGCGATGGCGCTCGATCATTCGACGCTGGGCATCGGCAGCGTGAAGGTGTTCTCCACGAAGCGCGCATGCCCGACCTGCGGCACCAGCTACGGCGAACCCGACCCGCGCATGTTCTCGTACAACAGCAAGCACGGATGGTGTCCGGGCTGCGTCGGCACCGGCCTGGCGTTGACGCGCGAGCAGCGCGCGGCCTTCGACGACTCGGTGCAGGACGAGAACGAGCGCGGCCGCGAGCAGGCCTTCATCACCAAGGAGCCCGACGCCGAGGAACTGCACGACGCGGCCTGCCCCGATTGCCACGGCGCGCGCCTGGCGCCCGCGCCGCGCGCGATCAAGTTCGAGGACCAGGCGATCACCGACGTCGCGCAGTGGGCGGTGTCGGACGTGCGCAAGTGGGTCGAATCGCTGCAACTGAGCGGCCGTGATGCCGACATCGCGCGCGACGTCATCAGCGAGATCCGCAGCCGCCTCGTGTTCCTGGAGGACGTGGGCCTGAACTACCTGACGCTCGATCGCGCGGCGCCGACGCTGTCCGGCGGCGAGGCGCAGCGCATCCGTCTTGCCGCTCAACTGGGTTCGAACCTGCAGGGCGTCTGCTACGTGCTGGACGAGCCCACCATCGGCCTGCACCCGCGCGACAACAAGATCCTGCTGGACGCCCTCGCGCGCCTGGGCGCGCAAGGCAACACGCTGGTGGTGGTGGAGCACGACGAGGACACCATCCGCCGCGCCGACCACCTGATCGACATCGGCCCGGGCGCCGGCAAGCGCGGCGGGCGACTGGTGGCGCAAGGCACGGCGGCCGACCTGTCGGCCAATCCCGATTCCGTGACCGGCCGCGCGCTGGCGCATCCGCAGACGCATCCGATGCAGCCGCGGCGCGAGGTCGCGTTCGCGGCCGACGATGCGGGCGCCCATCCGCCGACGAGCGCTCGGCCGCTCCGGAGCGAGGCGGCGAGCCCCGCGGGGGCGGCTCGCGCAGCGAGCGGGGCTCCATCTACGCACATCACGCTGTTCGGCGCGAAGCTGCACAACCTGCAAGGGATGCCCGTGCGCGTGCCGCTGCGCCGCCTGGTGGCCATCACCGGCGTCAGCGGCTCGGGCAAGAGCACCATCGCTCGTGACGTGCTGCTCGCCAGCGTGGCGGCCTTGGTCGGCAGCCGCGGCAAGGCCGAGCCGGTGGGCTGCGAGTCGGTGGAAGGCTGGCATTCGGTGGATCGCGTGCTGGAGGTCGACCAGACGCCCATCGGCAAGACACCGCGCTCCTGCCCCGCGACCTACATCGGCTTCTGGGACGCCATCCGCAAGCTGTTCGCAGAGACGCTGGAAGCCAAGGCGCGCGGCTACGCGGCCGGCCGCTTCAGCTTCAACACCGGCGGCGCGAACGGCGGGCGCTGCCCCGGCTGCGAAGGCCAGGGCGTGCGCACCATCGAGATGAGCTTCCTGCCCGACGTCAAGGTCGCGTGCGACCTGTGCCACGGCGCACGCTTCAACCCGGCGACGCTGGCGGTCACGTGGCGCGGCAAGTCCATCGGCGACGTGCTGCAGATGGAAGTCGACGAGGCGGTCGAGTTCTTCGCCAGCATGCCGGCCATCGCTCATCCGCTGCAGTTGCTGCAGGACGTGGGACTCGGCTACCTGACGCTGGGCCAGCCGTCGCCGACGTTGTCGGGCGGCGAGGCGCAGCGCATCAAGCTGGTGACCGAGTTGAGCAAGGTGCGCGACGAGGTCGGCCGCCGCGGCCAGAAGGCGCCGCACACGCTGTACGTGCTGGACGAGCCCACCGTGGGCCTGCACATGGCCGACGTCGCCAAGCTGATCAAGGTGCTGCACCGGCTGACCGACGGCGGCCACAGCGTGGTGGTGATCGAGCACGACCTGGACGTCGTCGCCGAGGCCGACTGGGTCATCGACATGGGCCCGGAAGGCGGCGCGGCCGGCGGCCGGCTGGTGGCGGAAGGGCCGCCGGAGCACCTGGTCGCGAAGCGTACGCACACGGGTATCGCGCTGGGGCCGGTGCTGGCGCGCAAGTGACACGATGCATGCGCGCGCGCAAGAGCGGGCGTGCACGTCAGGCTGGCGGGCGGATGCGTGCGCGAAGCGACGGTGGGCGGGCGGGACGACACGCAGTGCCGGGGGTTGGGGCCGTCGTGGGCAAGCGCATGAGGACCTGCCCAGCGGCATGACGGCGATTTCTGACAAGTCCGCGGGCCTCGGGGACTGAACGATCTTTTACACTTGACTTTTGTGCCTGCAGAGTTCAGCATGTATATACGTCTTGGGATATACATCATGGATCTGCAGGTGGCGAAATGGGGCAATAGCCTGGCATTGAGAATTCCGGCCGAGGTCGTGCGGCGGCTCGGCTTGCGCGAAGGGGCTACCGTGGAAGCGCAGCTCACTGTCGATGGCAGTCTGTCGATTCGACCGGCGCAGTGGAGTCGCAAGGCATTCGCGATCGAGCTGACCGCGGCGCATGATTCGATGCCCATGAGCGAGTCCGTGATGGAGCAACTGCGCAGCGGGGCGCGGTACTGAAGTGATCTATGTCGACACGAGCGTCCTCGTACCGCTGTTCCTGAACGAACCGCACAGCGTGGCAGCGGCCGACTGGTACGCCCGCGAGAGGAGCGAACTCGTTGCCGCGGCGTGGTGCGTCCCGGAGTTCGCCAGCGCCCTTGGCATCAAGCAGCGCACAGGTGCGATCGACAGGCAACAGGCGCAGGGTGCGTGGTCACGCTTCGAACGGATGGTGGCCGCCGATCTGAGGCTGCTTCCCGTGGAGCCTGCCAACTTTCATCGCGCAGCCGAATTGGTGCTCGATGCCGCGAGCGCGTTGCGCGCCGGCGATGCCCTGCACCTGGCGTGCGCGGAGGCCGCGGGTGTGAAGCGCATGGCAACCCTGGACGACACCTTGAGCCGGAATGCTCAGCGCTTGAAGATCAAGCCGGTCGTGTTGCGCAGCGCGTTCTGATGGATGAGGATGGAGTCGAAGCGGCAATTCCAACCCCGTGCTGGCGCATGCCATTCCCACCAGAAACAGACATTCGTCGCGATTGGACAAACGATGAAATTCAAGTGCATCGAATTCTCCTGGAGAGCAGCTTTCATAGGCGTCTACCTGACACCTGAGCGCGACCGTCTCTGGGTGACGCTCGTCCCGTTCTTTCCGCTGTACTTCAAAAGGCGATGAACATCGGCAGCCGCCGAGCAAGCCTCCCGCGCTCGCTTGCGCGATCGCCAATCGAGCCAGTCTCGCAGGCGAAGCCGGATCCTGCGATTGCGCGCGGGAGGTCACTCATCGCGACACGAAGTGCCGCTGCCGCATCCACTTGGTCACGACCCACTTCTGGCCCTGCGTGACCGGCGCGCTCGCGTGCAGCGAACGCGCGTCGACCTGGCCGCGGTCGTCGCCGTATTCGAAGTAGACCGCGTTGCCCTGCATGGGCGACGTGGCCCAGCCGAGTGCCGGGAAGATCGTCTGGCCGCCGGCCGGCACGTCGTTCAGGTAGGTCACCAGCGTGCTCACGCGCTGGCCGCTGCGCTGGATCGATTCGCGGTTGGCGGCGTTGGACGGCGCCAGGTAGTCGAAGTGCGGCTCGCTGCCGGCGCCGGTCGGGTAGTGCAGCACCTGCAGGCCTTCGCCGTTTTCCAGCGGCAGGTTCATCACGCGCGACAGCCGCTGGTCGAGGCGGGCGATGAAGTCGTTCTCGGCGAGTCGGAAGAACATGCCCCAGCTCGCGCGCTTGTCGCTCACCACGTTCGCGCCCGTCATGGGGTCGACGAGCGTCGAGGGCGCGAGCCGCGGGCGCGCCAGCTCGATGAGCGTGCGGCATTCGTCGGCGTCCAGCAGGTTGCCCAGCGAGGCGACGACCGGATCCTCGGTGCGCATGTGGACGACGATCTCGCGGTCGCCGGCATCGATGCGCGTGCCCGGCGCCAATCGCGCGACTGCAGCGGCGGGCGCGTCATCGACCAGCTCGATGGCGTCCGCCGGCGGCGCCACGCCAAGCTCGCGCGCCTGCACGTAGGCGGCGACGATGCCTTCGGCCGCCTGCGGCTCCATGCCTTGCTGGCACATGACCTGCACCAGGGCCGCGGGCGCCTGGCCCTGGTCGAGGTTGTGCGTCAGCCAGTGGCCCAGCTGCGGCGCGAAGCGGATCAGTCGCGCCATCGACTCACACCGGGCCTTGCAACGCGACCCAGCCCTTGTCGGTCAGCGTGAAGCCCTGGCGCATCTTGAGGCCGCCATCGGCGCCCTTGATGACGCGCGCCACCATCGGCAGCACGCGCGATGCGTCGGGATCCTGCATCCAAGGCGCGGCGGCGATGTGGTAGGTGTAGTTGACGGCCGCGGACGACTTGTCGATGTCCCAGCTGTCGACGCGGGCCACGCTGATCTGCGCGACGCAGAAATCGGCGGTGTGCGCATGGCCGTCGCGGCCCGTGTGCGCGTGGGCCTTGTAGTACTTGCGGCCCTCGTCGGTCAGCGTGTAGCGCTTGATCGCGCCGTCGGGGTTGTCCTCGCTCTTGGGCACGGGAACGATCGTGCTCCTGGCCAGGCCCAGCTTCTCGAACACCGGCAGCTGCACGGCGTGGCGCGCGTTGGCACCGGCCTCGGCCTCGGTCAGGTCGATCGGCCAGTCGTACATCGCCAGGCAGATCTGGTCGTTGCCGTCAGCCAGGAAGCTGCGCAGTCCGGCCTCGAAGTTCTCGCGCGTCGCCGCCCTCGGGTCGGCCTTGCCGCTGCATGCGGCCAGGGCCGACACGGCCAGGGCGGCCAGCATTGCGATCTTGATTCGTTGGGTCTTCATGTCGGGATTCTGTTTCAGGAAAGGGAGGTGCCGTGCGGCATGGCCGGCGGGAGGTCAATCAGTCAGTTCGTCGGCCACCCAGCCATCGGGCGTCAGGTGCACGCCCAGGCGCAGTTGCAGCACGCCAGCGTTGTCGATCGAGCGGACCGCCATCGGGAACGCCCGCCGGGCCTCGGGCGTGGCCAGCCACGGCGCCGGATCGACGATGTGGTACGAGAACAGCAGCGAGGTCACCGTGCGGCCGTTGAGCACCTGCGGCTTTTCCCAGCCGAACAGGCGATCGAGCTGCAGCCGGGCGACGCAGAAGTCGCCCGCGTGCGTCGCGCGCTCGGTGGGCGTGGCCACCACCACCGGCACGTGCAGGTAGTACTTCTGGCCGGCGTCGGTCAACGCGTATTCGCGTGCGGGCGCACTTGTCGCGGAACCCGGTTGGGCGACGTTCGCGTCGTGGCCGCTGACCAGGCCCAGCGTCTCGAGCACCGGCAGCTGCTGCGCATCCAGGCTGCGGGCCTGGCGGTCGGCGGCGGTCACGGTGCGCGGCCAATCGTACTTGGCCAGGCACAGGTTGCCGCGCTGCGCGAGGTAGTCCTCCAGCGCCGCGGTGAAGTTGTCTCGCGTGGGCAGCTGCGACTGCGGGTAATGGCAGGCGGCGAGCAGGGCGAGCGACGCGAGGCCCGTCGCGGCGCGGAGTCGTGGCGTCATGGGCGGATCAGTTCACGCAGGCACCGCTGGTGGGCGCCGTCGCTGGCGGCTGGTAGCCGTCGCTGAGCGTGCCCAGGAAGCAGATCAGATCCGAGATCTGCTGCTCCGTCAACGCCGGCGTCGAGCCCGGCGCGCGCGGCAGCACGCCGTCGCCCAGCGTCGTCGCCAGCGCGTTGTTCGGCGGCGTGGTGCCGGTGCCCAGCGGCACTTCCTCGTCGACGTTGCCTTGCTGGTCCGCGGGGATGTCGTTGAACTTGTTGGCCGTCGAGCCCGGCAACACGCTCAACTGCAGGGCCCAGCTGGGCGTCGCCACCGCCGTGCCCGAGCCGCCGGTCGACGGATACCAGAACTCCGGATTGGTGTCGCGCGTGTTGTAGAAGTGGACGACCTGGTTCAGCGAATGGAACACGCCGTTGTGGAAGAACACGCTGCGCGTGGCGGCGTTGCGCAGCGTCGGCACCTTGAACTTGGCACAGTACGGATCCGGCGTGCCGATCACCGCGGGCGTATGGTCGGTGCGGATCGGGCCGCACAGGCCCATGTCGAAGTAGGTCGGGTCGGCGTCGTTGGCCGGTATCGGGTCGGGGTTGCCGGGGATGGAGCTGTCGTTGCGTGGTGCGCCGATGGCCTGGTAGGTGAAGTCGGTCATCAGCCCGACGTTGCCGTTGAAGTTGGGACCCGCGAAGTGGCACGCCGAGCAGTTGCCGTCGCCGTCGAACACCTGCGAGCCGCGCTTCTCGGCTGCCGTCAGGTCGCCGCCGATCTTGTTGTGCAGCGCCAGGTCGTACTTGCTGGAGTACGGATGGAAGCTCAGGTCTTCCGTCTCGAAGGCCTGGATCGCCGCGCCGAGGTCGGCGAAGGCGATGTCGACGTTGCTGAAGACGTCGGCGCCATAGACTTGCATGAACAAGCTGGCGTAGCTGGCGGCCTGTACCGCGGCGACCACGTCGGCCTTGGAGGCCGCGTTCATCTCGAGCGGGTTGAGCAGCGGCAGCATGGTCTGCGAGGCCAGCGTGGCGGCGCGGCCGTCCCACATGAAGCCGCCGCCGGCGGCCGCGCCCGTCACGCCGTCCGGGTTGGCGGCGTTGTCGGCGTAGGGCGGCGTCGCGTCCTTGTAGCGCAGCGAGGGCACGGCGCGCGTGCCGGCCTTGGTCGGATCCGAACCGAGCTGCACCGACAGGCTGTTGGGCGGCCCGTAGGCGTACTGCGGCGAATGGCAGCTCGAGCACGCCATGTTCTTGCCGCCCGACAGCGTCTGGTCGAAGAATGCCTTCTGGCCGATCTGGGCCGCCAGGCTCAAGGTGGAGGCGGTGGACGTGCCGGTGCTCGGCGTGCCCGGACTGCTCGGCGCACTCGGTGCGGTCGGCGTGCTGGCGGCTGGCGCACTGCTGCCGGCGCCATTGCCGCCGCAGCCTGCGAGTGCCAGCAGCAGCGTGCCGACGACGGCGAGCGGGATGTTGCGAATCTTCATTCTCTGGAAAGGACTTTGCCGTCGTATTCGCATGACGTCCGGGGCGCGGACGGCGTGCGAATGAGACGGCTTCGAACTGATTCGTTTCGAAGAGGCGGGCCGGCATGAAGCGGGCCCGTCATCTCAGGAAGCCGACCCGCGAAGCGCGGAGCGGCAGGCCGCCCCGCGTCTCGCGTTCGCGCCTTACTTCTGCGCCCAGACGTTGGTCTGGTTCGCGTCGGGGCCGACCTGCGGCACCACCGCGGAAGCGGCACCGACGGCGACGATGCCCAGCGGATCGAGCTTCTGCGTGTAGTTCGCCGGGATCTTGTACGCGTGGTTGATCGGACGCACCGCATCGAAGTGGGTGTCCGCGCTGCCCGCGAATTCCGGCAGGGCCGTCAGGTTGGCGGCGATGAAGGCCTCGGTGTACTTTGCACGGTTCAGGTACGTCGCATCCTTGGCGGGGTCAGCCAGCTGGAACATGTCCTGCAGCGTCCGCACGAAGGCGAAGTGGCTGTAGGCATCGCTGTCCTTGATGCCCTTGGGCGCCGTGCCGACGTCCTGCTGGTTGGTGATCACGGCGTAGATCGAGTTGCCGTGGCCATTGTTGCCCTGCGTGTAGTTCACCGGCTGCGAGGCGGCCGTTGCCACACCGCTGGCCGAGACCGTCACCGGAGCCGCGCCGGAGTTGGTGCCGCCCGCGTTCCAGCCGCAGCACGACGAACCGTGTGCGGTGCCTTCGCCTTCGTCGAACATCACGACGATGGCCACGCGCTTGTTCTTGTTCTGCCACACCGGCGAGGCCTGGATCTTGGAGATCACCTTCTGCAGGTAGATGTCGGCGCGGGTGACGCTGGCGTTCTGGCCGTTGTTGCTGTTGGCACCGCCGTTGCAGGTCTCGGTGTCGTCGCCGACGCCGTGCATGTCGTCGCACTGGTCCGGCACCACGAAGTTGATGGTGCCGACATCGCCTGCCGCCAGGTCGGTGCTGAACTGGTCGTAGATCCACTTGGAGGTGTCGTAGGTGCCGCCGTTGGCGGTCGAGAACGGCGACGTCGAGGTCCAGTCCGAGGCCGTGAACTGCGAGCCGAAGATCGTGCGGTTGTCGGCGTGGAACTCCGGCAGGTTGCGCGCCGTCTGGTAGGCGATCGACGGGCCGTGCTTGACCTTGTACAGGCCTTGCGGCAGCTGATAGGCCTGGCTGTCGGCGATGGTGCCGTTGGTGCCGACGGTGTCGGTGCCGGTGTAGGCCTCGGCCACGTGCTGCGCCTGGCTGTCGGCGCGCGGATCCAGGCCCGGGTTCATCGACTCGCTGTAGGTACGCGCCGTCAGGCCCGCCTTGGACAGCAGCGTGAACAGGTTGTCGCCGCCGGGATTGTGGTTGGTGCCGGGGCTGGCCGGGTTGGGCGCGGCGCTGCAGGTGGCGCCCGCGGTGGTGCTGAAGCCGGCGTTCAGGCTGGCGTCGCTGTAGGCCACCGTCTTGGCGGTGAGGGTGCCGCCGACGGGGGTGACGTTGTAGCCGTAGCCGGCCGTCGCCAGTTGCGGATAGAACGCCGCCGCCGGGATCGCGCCGGTGGGCGGCATCAGTTGGCCGTCAGAGGCCGTGCCGCCGGCGAAGGCGACGTCGCTCGGGGCGTTGGCACCGACGGCGCCGCAGCCGAACCAGTTGTCGTCGGTGATGCCCCAGTCGTCCGCGCCGCCCAGTGCCGTGTAGTTCGGCTCGGACGGGTTGCCGGTGGAGTAGTACGTCGTCAGCTGGTTGTACGTGCTCAGCACCTGGTTGATGAACGGCGCGCGCGCGTTGCCCAGGACGGCGTCGGTCGACTTGTTCTCCTCAATGATGACGAAGATGTTGTCGTACGCGGGCACGCCTTCGATGTTGAAGGCCGCTTGCTGCGATTGCGCGTAGGTGATGGCGGCGCGCGTGTCGGCGGGCGCGCCTGCCACGCGCGGGTCACCGCCGGCCACGGCCAGGGCGTCCGGATACTTGTCGCCGCGATCGAGCTTGGCGGTCGCGTAGGTGTAGCGGTTGGCCAGCGAGTTCGATTCGTACAGCACGACGTACTGTTCGCCGCCGCTCAGGGTGCTCGGGTCGGCCAGCAGGTCGGTGGTGCTGACGATGACGCTGCCTTGGTTGAAAGCCGGGCCGGTCAGGCGCGCGGCGACGTTGGCCTTCTCGGTCGCGTAGGACGAGCCGTTGGCCTCGACCAGGCGCTGCACTTCGGTCGACAGCGGGCTGATGACGACCTTGGTCGTGCCCTGGTCGGCGACCTGGGCGACCGAGGCACGCAGGATCAGGTGGGCGGGCACCGCGGCGGCGGCGGCGGTGTTGGTGGCCGAGGTCGGGATGTCGGCGAAGAGCTGGCCGGTGGTGCCGAAGTTGACCGTCAACGTGAAATTGCCGCTCGCGTCGGTGGTGGTCGAGGGTTCGCCCGCGTCCTTGACGCCGTTGCCGTTCTCGTCGATGAACACGGTGGCGCCGGCGTAGTAGCCCGCGGTCAGCTTCGGGTTGCCCGACACGTCCGACTTCGCGGAGGCGGCGACGACCTTGCCGGTGTAGGTGGTGGGCGTGGGCGCCGGCAGGGTGGTGCTGTTGGTGTTGCCGCCGCACGCCGCGAGCGCGCACGCGAGCGTGACGGGGGTCAAGGCATACGCGGCACGACGCTGCGCAAGAATGCTTTTCACTTGTGGAACTCCTGTGGTGTTTGGGTGGTGGGCCGCATATCCCAACCGCCCATCAGGCTATTCCCCGCGTATGAAACAAAAATGTCACTTCGACCCCGTGCCACCTGGATGGAGGGGCGATCGAAGGGGTTCATGAAAACGTCATGAAATCGCTGTCGATTTCCTGTCAGGGGCGCGAGCGATACTCGCGCTCTCGTCCTCGCCACCCGGTCGATCCATGTCCCTGCCTACGCTT
>Ga0302279_10001028_pt1 | contig 40631 bp, 36 predicted proteins | sample III_Bog_N3_3_FD_194541 | JGI IMG/M metagenome (GOLD analysis project Ga0302279, IMG submission 194541) | Peat permafrost microbial communities from Stordalen Mire near Abisko, Sweden - III_Bog_N3_3 | ecosystem: Environmental > Terrestrial > Soil > Wetlands > Peat | place: Sweden: Abisko... | reverse complement strand
ACGCCTCGGGCAGCCTGATCCTGGGCAGGATCAGCAACGACATCTACGCGGCCAGCCTGATGTGGGACTGGCAGATGACGCCCTCCCTCGCGCTGACCAATGCCGTCCGGGTCGATCATCTGCTGCTGCACTTCGCCGGCACCCTGCTGCCGACCTCGGGCCTGACGACCGCGGCCTATAATGCCACGACCTTGACAGAGCCGAGTTTCAACTCGGGGTTGGTGTGGAAGCTGACGGATGAGGACACATTGCGGTTGAGCCTCGCGCGCGGTGTGCAGTTGCCGACCTTGCTGGAATATGCGCTGCAGGTTCCCGCCGGCTTGTACAATCCCTTCGTCAGCTATGCCGGACGGCCCGACCTTGCGCCCTCGATCGTCTGGAACGCCGAGGTCGATTACGACCGCGGCCGGCCCGCGATCGGGTCGGTGCTGCGGACTGCGTTGTTTGCGCAGCGGATCGACGATATCATTTCGTGGCCCTTTGGCGCGCTGCTGAGTTTTTCCGCGGTCCATGCGCCGGTCTTTTTCTCCGACAATGTCGGCTACAGCACGGCCGCCGGGATGGAACTGGAGCTTAAGGGCCACGCGGAGTCCGGGTTTCGCTGGAATGCGCGTTACGCGCTGGTCTCCACCACCAACCACACGCCGCTGGGGCAGGGACCGGTGCTGACCGGCACGGTGGACTACGCGCACAGCACGCCCGATCATGTGCTGACCGGCGGGATCGGCTATGCGCGGGACAACTGGGAGCTGGACCTGCGGGCGCGCTGGCAGTCGAGCTATCTCGATTTCCGGCTGAACCCGGCCCGCACCGCGCTGAATGCCGTCAACATCGACAACTATATCACGATGAATGCGCGGATTGGCTATCGGGTGACCGACAGCCTGACCGTGGCGCTGACCGCGCAGCAGTTCAACCAGTCGCAACTGGTGGAAACCGCCGGGCCACCGGTGCAGCGGCAGATCATCCTGAGCATGTCCGCTCATTTGTAAGCGGGCATTATCGTCACCCGGCGCCGACGAACCGGCTTGACCGCACCCGGCCGGACGTGAATTCTGGCGTCCCGGCGCGACCACCGGGCCATCGGAGGATCCCCCATGCCCGCGCGCACCGGCCAGCAATACCTGAACGGACTTCGCGAACAGGAACGCGAGGTCTGGCTGAACGGCGAACGCGTGGCCGATGTCACCACCCACCTGGCCTTGCGGCGCAGCGCCGAGACCATCGCCGGCCTGTACGACATGCAATACGACGCGAAAACGCGCGCCGAAATGACCTATGTCCCGCCCGAGGGCGGCGATCCCTGCGGCCTGTCCTTCATCATCCCGCGTACCCGCGAAGACCTGGTGCGCCGGCGGGTGATGATGCTGAACTGGGCGCGATCGACCTGCGGGATGATGGGCCGCTCGCCCGATTTCATGAACGTCACCTTCGCCGCCTGGGCCGGGGCGGCGGATTACTTTGGCCAGGGCCGGCCCGAGTTCGGCGACAACATGCGCCGCTACTACCGCCATATCCGCGACAACGACCTGGTGCTGACCCATTCGCTGATCAACCTGCAGCGCAGCCGCACCGTCTCCGGCATCTTCAACCTGGAGGAAGGCACCGCGCTGCGGGTGATGAAGGAAACCGACTCGGGCATTGTCGTCCGCGGGGCGCGTGTGCTGGCGACGTTGGGACCGTTCTCCGACGAAATCGCGGTCTATTCGCCGCGCGCCGCGCAGCACACCACCGGCCATAACCCCTTCGTGATGAACTTCTCCATTCCCTGCGGCACGCCGGGGCTGCGGTTTCTGTGCCGGGACAGTTTCGACCAGGGACGCTCGCATTTCGACCAGCCGCTGGCCTCGCGGTTCGAGGAAATGGACTGCATCGTCTTCTTCGACGACGTCAAGGTGCCGTGGGAACGGGTGTTCCTGCTGGGCGATGTGGACCGGCTGAACAACACCGCGCAGATCACCAGCCAGTCCACCCATTCGGCGCATCAGGGTACCGCAAAAAACCTGGCGAAATGCGAGTTCGTGCTGGGTATTGCCCTGCTGATGACCGAAGCGCTGGGGAACAAGCATCTGCCGCATGTCGAGGACCGGCTTGGCGAATTGATGCTGCAAACCGTGCTGATGCGGGCCTGCATGCGCGCGGGTGAGGCGGATGCGGAACTGAACGAATGGGGGGTGATGTGCCCGGCCGCCCTGCCGATCGAGAGCACCCGCAACCTCTTCATGACCGCCTACCCCCGCATGATCGAAATCCTCCATCTGCTCGGGTCGTCCAGCTTCATGATCACGCCGAGTGAAAAGGATTTCAGCGGTCCGCTGGCGGAGCATATCGCGCAGTACCTGGCGACCGACGGTTCGCCCGCGCGCGATCGGGTGAAACTGTTCCGCCTCGCCTGGGACGTGGCCGGCAGCAGCTTCGGCAGCCGCCAGGTGCTGTATGAACGGTTCTTCGCCAGCGACCCGCTGACCCGGGCCCGGGTGCTGAACGCGATATACCCCAAGAACGAAGTCATGGACCGCGTGCGGGATTTCCTGGCCCGCGACGACACCACAGAGGAGGCTTGAACCATGAGTTTTCGACCCGGCCATCTCGGCCATGTGAACCTGTACGTGCGCAACGCCGAACGGTCCCGCCAGTTCTACGAGGACGTTCTGGGGCTCCACTGCTACCATTACCGCCCCGGCTGGGCCGCCTTCATGTCCGCCGATACGGAAAAGTCGCACGAGGTGGCGCTGATGCAGGTCGGCGACGATGCCCCGTTGCAACAGAAGGGCCAGGTCGGGCTGAACCACCTCGCGTGGATGATGCACAGCCTGGACGATCTGGCGGCCGCCTATGCGCGGCTGAAGGAAAAGGGCGTGAAGATCGACCGCATCGTCGATCACGGGCTGTCGCTGGGGATTTACTTCCGCGATCCCGACGGCAACGGGCTGGAAGTGTCGTACGAACTGCCGCGCGAACAATGGCCGCGCCAGTCCGAGGTGTTCGCGCCCGATGTCGTCGGCCTGGGCAAATTCCCGGGTCCCTGGGATGACGAGATGAAAGCGCAGAACACGGCCACACGGCAGCGGGCGGTGGCACCGGCTTAGACGGCAGGCTCTCCTCCGTTTGCAGGCAGGGCCGCGTAACGGATTGAGGCCGGGAGGCAGGTGCAGGTGCCCCCGGCCTTGACCCGTCCGGGGATTGGAAGTTGCCGCGGCTGCGATGGTCGAGGCTGATCCTGGCGCCGCCAGGCGGCCGGCCGCGTGGTTGACACGTGGCTGTCGCGACATGGCGCCGCCCCCGTACGCCGAACCAGCCCGGAAATGGTGATCCCGCATTCCGGTGGACATGGACGGTTGGTCGTGATAAGGGCCGTGACACTTTGACAGGACATTACGCTGACAAGGTGATGTGCCATGGCGTTCGAAACGAGTGCGGAAGCAATCGTACTACGCTCACCGACGGCCATGGACGGCATTCAGGCGCAGCTCAGCTTACCGGCTCAGGCCCAATATGGCAGCGGCTATCTTGCGTTCTACGTGGGGTTTGGCGACCAGATCGAAGCTGGTGTTTCCTATTCGCCGAAAGGATGGAACCGTTTCCTCAATAATCACGGCTTGGCGGACAATCGCCCGGGAGGTCTGGCGTTGGGGAGCTCGGTGGTATTGTCGCTCAATCGGGACGCGTCCGGCCACGTGACGTTCTCAGTCGATGATGAAATGATTGGACCTGGTTGCACGCTGGCGGGCCGCACGCAGGTGAAGATGGTGATGGCGGTCCTGGATTCGGCCGGTTCCGAATTCGGCCTGACCGTATTCGCGCTGCAGAGCGCGGCCGGAACGGGTGCTTGGACGTTCAATCGGGTGACAGGCGCCGGCGTGTCCAGCCCTCGCATCAATGCTGTCAGTACAACAGTCAATCGGTTCGCCGCGCAGATGCCATAGGGTGTTTTGCCAGGATTTGGGGCGGCAGGTGATAGCTTATTGCGCCCCTCCACCCGGTCCCGGCTCACCGCCACCACCGCCCCATGCCGTATCTCGTCCACAGCACCTTGACCCCCGGGCCCGCCCCGCCCTAAACGCGCGCCATGAGCACCCCTTCCGACATCGCCGCGGCCACCGAACGGGCCAGCGTCCTGGCCCAGGCCCTGCCCTTCCTGCGCCGCTATGCCGGCGCCACCGTTGTGGTGAAATATGGCGGCCACGCCATGGGCGAGGAATCCCTGGCCGAGGAATTCGGCCGCGACATCGCCTTGCTGAAGCAGGTCGGCATCAACCCGGTCGTGGTGCATGGCGGCGGCCCGCAGATCAACGCCATGCTCAAGCGGCTGGCGATCCAGTCCACCTTCATCGACGGGCTGCGGGTCACCGACGCGGCGATGGTCGAGGTGGTCGAAATGGTGCTCGCCGGCACAGTCAACAAATACGTGGCCGGGTTGATCACGAAAGCGGGCGCGCTCGCGGTCGGCGTCAGCGGCAAGGATGGCGGCATGATCCGGGCCCGGAAACTGACCCGCACCAAGAAGGATCCCGACAGCCATATCGAGCGCGCGCTCGACCTGGGCTTCGTCGGCGAGCCGTCGGCGGTGGATGTGCGGGTGATCCATGCCCTGACCGGCGGCGGGCTGGTGCCGGTGATCGCACCGGTGGGCGTGGATGCCGACGGGCAGACCTACAATATCAACGCCGATACGGTCGCCGCCGCGGTGGCCGGCGCGCTCAATGCGACCCGGCTGTTGATGTTGACCGATGTCGTGGGCGTGCTGGACAAGGACAAAAACCTGATCACCGAACTCAGCGTGCAGGACGTCGAGGCGCGCATCGCGGACGGCACAATAACCGGCGGCATGATCCCGAAGGTGGAATGCTGCGTCGATGCGGTCCGCCAGGGGGTCCGCGGCGCGGTGATCCTGGATGGCCGGGTGCCGCATGCGTGTTTGCTGGAACTGTTCACGGAAGCCGGGCCAGGCACCTTGATCCGGCGGTAAGGTCCTGTCCGGGAATAACAGCTTCGGGTTTTGCGCGGCATCACCCACCTCGTCATGGCGTGCGAAGGCCCGCGTGGCGCTCAACCCGAATTGATTGTTCCCGGATGGGCCCTAACCGCGGCGCCGAGCCGGTCCCGTTAACCAATTCTTAGCGAATTGCGTGTTAGTGATAGGATCGCCGCCTGACGCCCGGTTCCGGACGTCGTGCTGGCCCACCGGCAAAGACGCCGGCGGTTCGGAAGGATTGCGTCCCCGTGGCCGACACCGAGATCGACAAGCTGCGCCTGGTGCGGTCCGAGGGGGTTGGCCCGGTCACCTATCGCCGCCTGCTGGCGCGCTTCGGCTCTGCCACGGCGGCGCTGGAGGCCCTGCCCCGCCTGGCCAAGGCCGGCGGACGCCCGACCCCGCCCGCCATTCCGGCCCCCGGCGAGGCGCGACGGGAAATCGACCAGACCCGCAAGATCGGCGGCCGTCTGATGTTCCTGGACGACCCCGACTACCCGCCCTTGCTGGCCATGCTGGACGACGCGCCGCCGTGCCTCGCGGTCGCCGGCGATCCCGCCGCCCTGTCTGCCAAGGCCGTGGCCATCGTCGGCGGACGCAACGCCTCGGCCAACGGCCAACGCGTCGCCGAGGCGCTGGCGACCGACCTGGCCCGCAGCCTGGTCGTGGTCTCAGGCCTCGCCCGCGGCATCGACACCGCCGCGCATGAGGGCGCCCTGCGCACCGGACGGACCGTCGCCGCCACCGCCGGCGGGCTCGACGTGCCCTACCCGGCCGAAAACGCCGACCTGCAACGCCGCATCGCCCTGGCCGGCGCGGTGATCACGGAAGCGCCGCCCGGGACCGAACCGCAATCGCGCCACTTCCCCCGCCGCAACCGCATCATCGCCGGCCTGTCTTTGGGTGTCGTCGTGGTGGAGGCAGCACCGCGGTCGGGCAGCCTGATCACCGCCCGCATCGCGCAGGACGCGGGACGGGAGGTCTTCGCGGTCCCGGGTTCGCCGCTCGATCCGCGGTCCCGCGGGGCCAATGACCTGCTCCGCCAGGGCGCCATTCTGACCGAAACCGCCGACGACGTGCTGGGAAACCTGCCGCAGATCCCCGATTCAGAGCCGCCTTTCCCGGGCTTCCAGGAGCCTGCGCCGCCCTGGCCGGAGCCGCCCGAGCGCCCCGACGACCTGGTCCGCGCCCGGACACAGGTGCTGGAACTGCTCAGCCCGACGCCGACAAAGGTTGACGATCTGGTCCGCCGCTGCCAGTTCTCACTCCCCGCCGTGATGGCGGTGCTGCTGGAGCTGGAACTCGCGGGACGCGTCGAGACGCTTCCCGGCAGCCGGGTTGCGCTTTTGTTCGATACCGCGTCCTAGATCACCGCACGGAATCTCATGACTGACGTTGTTGTCGTCGAATCCCCCGCCAAGGCCGAGACCATCAACCGCTATCTTGGCGGCGGTTACACCGTGCTGGCCAGTTTCGGCCATGTGCGGGACCTGCCGCCCAAGGATGGCAGCGTACGGCCGGACAGTGACTTCGAGATGGACTGGGAGTCCGATGCGCGCGGCGAAAAGCAGGTCGGCGCCATCGCCAAGGCGCTGAAGGGCGCCCACACCCTCTATCTCGCCACCGACCCGGACCGCGAGGGCGAGGCCATCTCCTGGCATGTGCGGGCCATGCTGGCGGATCAGAACGCGCTGAAAGGCGTCAAGGTCCACCGCATCACCTTCAATGAGATCACCCGCAACGCCATCCGCTACGCCGTCGCCCATCCGAGGGAACTCGACCAGCCGCTGATCGAGGCCTATCTGGCGCGTCGCGCGCTGGATTATCTGGTGGGGTTCACCCTCTCGCCGGTGCTGTGGCGCAAGCTGCCGGGCAGCCGGTCGGCCGGGCGGGTGCAGTCCGTCGCGCTGCGGCTGATCTGCGAACGCGAAGCCGAGATCGAGGTTTTCCGGGCCCGCGAGTACTGGACCGTCGAGGCGGTGTTCACCACGCCCGCCGGCGCGCCCTTTACCGCGCGCCTGACCCATCTGGACGGCAAGCGGCTCGACCAGTTCGACCTGAACAACGAGGCCCTGGCGCTGCGGGCCAAGGCCACCGTGGAGGCCGGCCGCTATACTGTCGGGTCGGTGGAGCGCAAGCGGGTCAAGCGCAACCCGCCGCCGCCCTTCACGACCTCAACCCTGCAGCAGGAGGCCTCGCGCAAGCTGGGCTTTGGCGCGCAGCAGACGATGCGGCTGGCGCAGCAGCTCTATGAAGGCATCGATATCGACGGCGAGACCACCGGCCTGATCTCCTACATGCGGACCGACGGCGTGCAGATGGCGCGCGAGGCGGTGCTCAGCATCCGCGACCATATCAAGGACAGCTACGGCCCCGACTACATCCCCGGCGCGCCGCGCGAATATGTCACCAAAGTGAAAAACGCGCAGGAAGCGCACGAGGCGATCCGGCCGACCGAGGTGTCGCGCACGCCGGACAGCGTCGCCCGCGACCTGAACAACGACCAACGCCGTCTCTATGAATTGATCTGGAAGCGCGCCGTTGCCTCGCAGATGCAGTCGGCCGAACTGGACCAGGTCAGCGTCGAGGTCACCGACGGCCCAAATGGAAAGCAGGGGGGCACGAAGCTGCGCGCCACCGGCTCGATTGTCGCCTTCGACGGGTTCCTGAAGCTGTACCGCGAAGACTCCGATGACGACAACCCGAACGCCACCGCCGAGGACGACAACCGGATGCTGCCGCCGATGGCGGAGCGCGATCCGCTGCGGCGCGGCGACGTCTCGGCGCTGCAGCATTTCACCCAGCCGCCGCCGCGCTACTCCGAAGCCAGCCTGGTGAAGAAGATGGAGGAGCTCGGGATCGGCCGGCCCTCCACCTATGCCTCGATCCTGTCGGTGCTGCAGGACCGCAAATATGTCCGGCTGGAAAAGCGCCGCTTCATCCCCGAAGACCGCGGCCGGCTGGTGACCGCTTTCCTGGTCAGCTTCTTCGAGCACTACGTGAACACCGGCTTCACCGCCGCGCTGGAGGAAAAACTCGACGACATTTCCGCCGGCCAGCTCGACTGGCGGGCGGTGATGCACGCCTTCTGGGACGAGTTCTCCAAGGCGGTGGAGCAGACGCGCGAGCTGAAGATCAGCGACGTGATCGCGGCACTGGATGCCGACCTGGGGCCGCATTTCTTTCCGCCGCGCGAGGATGGCAGCGATCCGCGGGTCTGTGCGGCCTGCGGCAATGGCCGGCTGGGGTTGAAACTCGGGCGTTACGGCAGCTTCATCGGCTGCTCGAATTATCCGGCCTGCCAATATACCCGTCGGCTGGCGATCGATGGCGGCGAGGAACAGGGCGAGACCCTGAAGGAGGGCATGCGCGTCCTCGGCCATCACCCGGACACCGGGGAAGAGGTCACGGTCCGCCGCGGTCCCTATGGCCTCTATGTGCAGGCGGGCGAAGACAACAAGGATAAGAAAGACAAGAAAGCGCCGAAACCGAAACGAACCTCCCTGCCCCGCGGCATGGACGGCGATCAGATCACCCTGGAACAGGCGCTTGGCCTGCTATCGCTGCCGCGCGTGATCGGCGAACATCCGGAGACGCATGAAAAGATCGAGGCCGGCATCGGCCGCTTCGGCCCCTATGTCAGGATGGGCGTGATCTTCGGCTCGCTCGACCGCGATGATGACGTGCTGGCGATCGGCCTCAATCGTGCCGTCGATCTGGTGGCCAAGAAGATGGCGAGCGTGCGCACGATCGGTCCACACCCCGCCGACAAGGATCTGGTGTCGGTGCGCAAGGGCCGGTTCGGGCCCTATGTCCAGCACGGCAAGACGGTGGCGAACCTGCCGCGCGGCGTGGCGATGGATGACCTGACCCTGGATCAGGCGGTTGCGCTGCTGGCGGAGAAGGGCAAGCAACTGAAGCCGCGCGGCGGCGGCGGTAAGAAGGGCCGTGGTGGCAAGACCGTGAAAGCCGGCGCCGCGCCGCGCGCCGAAACCGCGATGGCTCCGGTGCGGAAGAACGCGGCAAAAACCGCCGCGCCGGAGCGTCGGAAGGCCGACGCAAAGCGCGGCGCCGCGCCGGCGAAGGCCAAGGCCAAGGCAACGGCGAAACCAGCCGCCGCCGCGGCTGCGCCGGCGAAAGCGCGTGGTGACGCGACAGCCAAAAGCCCCGCGCGCCGCCGAGCGGGTTGAACGGGTTGCCTTCTGGCGCAGTTGTCGGGCACTTGGCGGCTGGTCACGGTTTTTTTGTATTTGCCTGTCTGTTTCAGCCGCTGCTGGCTGAACGCCATCGCTGGAACGACCGGCCCGTCGATCCGGTTGCTGCCTCGGTCCCGGGTCGGACGCGACACCATTTCGAAACGGCTTGGCGACTACCGTGCCGTCATGAGCAGCGCGTACGACCCGCTCGAACTTCTCGCGAAGGCAAAGGCCTGGCGCCAGGCGGCACTGACCGCGCCGGTGGACTGGCGCGAGGTCTATCTCGGCATCGCCGAACATTATGAGGCCGACGTGCGCCGGTCGATGGAGCTCCCGGCCGTGAGGGAACCGGTATCCGCCAAACCGGCGGTGTAATGGCCTTTTGGGGTCCGATCGACCACACTCCGCGCGCAGGCGGCACAGGGCCGCCGCATCGGAGACGGAATGACCCGCTGGGCGTTGCATCTGGAATATGACGGCGGCGGCTTTGTCGGCTGGCAGCGCCAGGACAGCGGCCTGTCCGTGCAGGAAGTGCTGGAGGCTGCGGCGGCGCGTCTGAACCATGACCGGCCGGTGGCCAGCGTGGTCGCGGGGCGCACCGACTCCGGGGTGCATGCGGTCGGGCAGGTGGCGATGATCGAGCTGCCCGAGGGGCTGGCGGCGAACCGGCTGCGCGACGCACTGAACTACCACATGAAGCCGCATCTGGTGGTGGTGGTCCGCGCGGCCGTTGCGCCGGAGGGCTGGAACCCGCGATTTTCCGCTGATCATCGCGCCTATCGCTACCGCATCCTGAACCGGCGCGCCCGTCCGGCCTTGCTGTCGGGCCAGGTCTGGCATGTGGCGGCCCCGCTGGATGCGGCGGCCATGCAGGTGGCGGGGCAGGCCCTGCTGGGCAAGCACGATTTCACCAGCTTCCGGGCCGCGGCCTGCCAGGCGAAGAGTCCGCTGCGCACCCTGGATCGGCTGGATGTGACCCGCGACGGCGACCTGATCGAGATCGCGGTCGAGGCGCGCAGCTTCCTGCACCATCAGGTGCGCAACATCGTCGGCACCTTGCGGCTGGTCGGCGACGGCACCTGGCTCGGCGAACGCGTCGCGTTGGCGCTGGCCGCCAGGAACCGGGCGGCGGCAGGGCCGACGGCGCCGGCGGCGGGGCTGACCTTGGTGTCGGTGCGGTATCCGGTGGATCCGTTCGGGTGAGTCAGGCGGGCTCCAGCCCGGTGCGCCTCAGCACCGGCGCCGCCGGAGCCGAGGCCAGGAAGCGGATGAAATCGGCCGCGGCCGGCGGCTGCGCGGCGGCGGTGAGAAGGCCGGCGGAGAAGATCGCGACCGTCTGGACCTCGGCTGGCAGGGGGCCGGCAACGTCGATACCGGGCACGACCATCAACTCGCTGATTTGCTGCACCGCGAGGTCCGCCTCGCCACTGACCAGGCGTTCGGCGGTGAAGCCGGCGGCGGCGATGGTGGCCCGCGCGTTGACCTCGGCCGCGATGCCGAGACGGTCGAGCAGGCTGGCGAAGTAGATGCCGCTGGCGCCGATGCGGGAATAGGCGACGGACCGAGCGGCGAGCAGGGCGGCTTTGAGGGCGGGGACGGTGGCGATGTCGGGTTTGGGTGCGCCGGCCTTGACCGCAAGGCCGACGAAGGAGCGGGCGATGTCGGTGCGGCTGCCTGCGCGGATGCGGCCCTCGGCGATGAGGTCGTCGATGGCTTGGGCGGTCAGGATGGCGACGTCGGCCGCCTCGCCGGCGCGCAGGCGTTCCAGCAGGGCGACGGTGGGGGCGAAGTCCGGATCGACGGTGTGGCCGGTCTGGGTTTCGAACGCTTCGCTGAGGGTCCGCATGGCGCCCATCACGGCGAGGGTCGAGAGGACGCGGATGCGGGTGGTCATGGTGGGTCTCCGGGGGTGGGGTTGGTGGGTGATAGACCGGGGAGCGGATTTGCCCAAACTGGCGGGCTGGGATGGGCACTGGCTGGGGCAGTCCCGGTGGGGAGCGGAGCCAGGGGGATCGATGCGTGTCGGCAAGGCGCGTAGCGCGCCACTGAGCACAAAGATGCCCCCCTATCGTCATGGCCAGCTGGCGCGTTAGGCGCCATCAGCCTATGATCGGGGACGGTTTGCTGGCGTCGGAAGCTGAAATGCTGGGTCTTTTGAGTTGCTTGGAGTGCTGACAAAGTGACGCCACTTGATGAGCAGGCGCTTAATCGGCTGGGAAGCGGGTTTGAAGTGGCGTTCGTCAAGCTCGCAGAGAAGGTTCGCGCCGATCAGATCGACGATCCCTCAAGGTATTGGACCGAGTTCGTGGCCGGCGGTCTCAATCGAACTGTGCTGCGCGAGCCGCCTGCCATAGAGCGAACCGTCGCAGTCCTTCCATTTCATAACAGGCACGAAATCCGTACTGAGTTGTTCAGCGTGACGAATGGTGGACTGCAAGGAGGTCCAACGGTGGATATTCTGCTCCAAATATGGTGCGATACAGAATCAATGAGCGCTGGATTCGGCATCCCGTTGATCATGCGAACGGTCCCTTCGTTTGGACGAATCCCCCAAGGTTTATGGACAGAACTACAAGAAATTTCGAAAAATCTGATGAAAACCACCCCTGCCGGAAGGGTCGTTCTGATCGGCTACCCGGATATGTTCGCCGGTCTTGGGTATGCTGCTGCGGAACCCGTCGTTGCACTGCCGGTAGCGATGATCCCGGGAATGACAATGCCGCCGCATTCTTCCAGAGCGCGCTGCCTGACCAATTTCGCCTTTGACCTGGCGTCCGGGTGGATCGGCGATCCAGCCCTCTCAGGGCGCGGGGACCTGACCGTGATGAATGAATTTCTCGGCTTTTTCGATGTCACACATCTGCTCCGGGTGCGCATTGAACAGACGGCCCCGGATCGAACGCCCAATGACGTTCGATCGCCGAACCCTCCCGTCCGTTGATGGTTGGATGGCGCCCGAACGGGCCGAGTGCCACCGGCTGGCCTGCGCCTAAGTCCCGATCCCCCCCAGCGCCAGGTACTTGATCTCCAGGTAATCCTCGATCCCGTATTTCGACCCCTCGCGCCCCAGGCCGGAGGACTTCATCCCGCCGAAGGGTGCGACCTCGGTCGAGATGATGCCCTCGTTGATGCCGATGATGCCGTATTCCAGCGCCTCCCCCACCCGGAAAATCCGGCCGATGTCGCGGCTGTAAAAATACGCCGCCAGGCCGAATTCGGTGTCGTTGGCCAACCGGATCGCTTCCTCCTCGGTCTTGAAGCGGAACAGCGGTGCGACCGGCCCGAAGGTTTCCTCGCGGAAGATCAGCGCGTCGAGCGGCACATTGGCCAGCACCGTCGGCAGGAAGAACGTGCCACCCAACGGCGAGCGCTTGCCGCCCGTCACCACCGAGGCGCCCCGGTTCAGTGCGTCGCCGATATGCTCCTCGACCTTCGCCACCGCGGCGGCGTTGATCAGCGGGCCTTGCGACACACCGGGTTCCATGCCGTTGCCGATCTTCATCGCCTCGACCGCCGCCTTCAGCTTCGTCGAGAACGCGTCGTACACACCATCCTGCACCAGGATCCGGTTGGCGCAGACGCAGGTCTGGCCGGTGTTGCGGAACTTGCTGACCATCGCACCGGCCACCGCCGCATCCAGATCGGCGTCGTCGAACACGATGAAGGGGGCGTTGCCGCCCAGCTCCATGCTGGTCTTCTTGATCGTGGGCGCGCACATCGCCAGCAGCTTCGCACCCACCTCGGTGGAGCCGGTGAAGGACAGCTTTCGAACATGCGGATTGCTGGTCAGTTCCGCCCCCATCGGCCCGGACGGTCCCGTCAGTACGTTGCACACGCCCGCCGGCATTCCTGCCCGTTCGGCCAGCACCGCCAGCGCCAGCGCGGAGAACGGCGTCTGCGAGGCCGGGCGGATCACCCCGGTGCAGCCTGCCGCCCAGCCGGGTCCGGCCTTGCGGGTGATCATCGCAGACGGGAAATTCCACGGCGTGATCGCGGCGAAGACGCCGATCGGCTCCTTCAGCACCAGGATGCGGCGGCCCTTGGCGTTCTGCGGGATGGTGTCGCCGTAGATGCGCTTCGCTTCCTCGGCGAACCATTCGATGAAGCTGGCGGCATAGGCGATCTCGCCCTTCGCCTCGGCGAGCGGCTTGCCCTGTTCGGCGGTCATGATGGCGCCGAGGTCGTCGGTATTGGCCAGCATGAGATCGGATAACTTGCGCAGGATGGCCGAACGGTCCTTCGCCAGCAGCGCCCGCCACGCCGGGTAGGCTCTGTTGGCGGCCTCGATGGCGCGGCGGGTCTCGGCGGTGCCCATCGCGGGCACCTCGCCGATGGCTTCGCCGGTGGCGGGGTTGACCACGGTGATGGTCTGGCCGCTGTCGGCCTGCACCCATTTGCCGTCCAGGTAGTTCGCCTGGCGGAGCAAGGTCGGATCCTTCAGCGGCAGCGGTGAAACGGGGTTCAGCATGGCACGGTTCCTCCTGGCCTGTGGCGTTGGCCGGAAGATAGGCGCTTTACGGGTCTGTGTCAGGGGGGCGGCTTTTCCAGCGACATTGCGGTGCCCATGCCGGAACGGGTGCGGCGCGCCGCCGGGCCCGGCTGGCACAGCCGGCCGAACGAGACGCAACGGCCGCGATCAGGGCAATCCACGGCAAGCGTCGTTCCCGACCGGCCGCGGGGTAAGCGCGATCTGGTACAGCACCGGCCATGATTTTCCGGTAACGAACAGGCGATCGCCGGCTGCGTCGTAGGCAATGCCGTTCAGCACATCATCGGGGACATCCTTGACGGCATCCGGTGTCAGGGCGGCCAAATCGATCACCCCCACGATCGCGCCAGACGCAGGATCGATGCGGATGATCAGGCTGGTGAGCCAGACATTGGCGTAGATTTCGCCCCTCACCCATTCCAGTTCGTTGACATTCCGGATCGGCCGGCCGTCGCAGGTGACGCGAATGCGGCCGGTTTCCACCTGGCGATCCGGATCCAACAGCCTGATATCGCTGGTCCCGTCGCTCATGATCAGGCGCAATTGGTCGTGCGTCAGCGCCCATCCTTCGCCGGCGTAATGGAATTCCGACCGCGGGCGGAATGTGGCAAGATCGTAGATGAAACCGATCTGGTCCTGCCACGTGAGTTCAAGCAGCCGGTCTTTCCAGATCACGATCCCCTCGCCGAAATAGCCGGGATCGAGATCGCGCTTCAGAACAACCTTTCCGCTCTCCAGTTCGACCTTGCGAATGGAAGACCGGCCCTGCAATCCCGTGCTCTCGTACAGGAACCCATCATGATAGAGCAGGCCTTCCGTGAAAGCGCCAGGATCGTGCGGAAAGGTCTTCACAACGACCGCGGTGTACTCCGGCACCGCCGCCGCGGCGCAAACCGGCGTGACGACCGCCATCATCGCCAGGAAACGCACGCTACTCCGGAACACGCACGGCGATCCAGGTCGGCTTGCCGTCCCGCTGCACCAGCACCGCCGCGAAGGTCCGTTTCAGCGCCGACTGCACCTCGATCAGGCGCAAGGCCTGGGTGGGCTCGCTGACCGCGTGATCCTGCACCTGCAGGATGATATCACCCTCCTGAATGCCGCTGTCGGCCGCAGTGCCCAAAGGATCCAGACCGGTGACAGTCACGCCCTGATCCGGCACCGCGGCCAAAGTCAGCCCGACCGATTGCGCCTTGAAGCGGCCGGGGTCGGGTGGCGTTTCCTCGGGGTAGCCCTGCACCTTGACATGCACGACCATCCGCTGATCCATGCGAGCCAATCCCAACGCCGCGTCGCTGCCGATTGGCGTGACCCCGGCTTTACGCGCCAGATCGCGCGGATCGGCCACCGTCAGCCCGTTGAAGGTCAGGATCACGTCGCCCGGCTTGATCTGCCCGTTCATCATCAGATCGCCGCCGTCCTCAAGCCCCGCGACCAGAGCGCCCGACAGCCCCGGCAGCCCGATGGCGCGCGCCAGCATCCAGGTGACCTGCTGGGTGCGGATCGGCAGCATGCCGGCATTGACCTTGCCGCCGGTTTCCTTGAACCGCCCCAGCACGAATTTCAGATCGTTCGCGGGAATGGCAAAACCAAGCCCGATCGAGCCGCTGACTGTGCCCGGCGCGAACAGGATGCTGTTCATGCCCACAACCTCGCCCGCGAGGTTGAACAGCGGACCGCCGGAATTGCCGTGATTGATCGCCGCATCGGTCTGGATGTAGTCGTCGAACGGGCTTTCCATGATGTCGCGGTTCAGCGCGCTGACCACGCCGGTGGTGACGCTGTTTTCGAACCCGAAGGGACTGCCGATCGCGATCACCCGGTCGCCGATATGCAGCTTGTCGCTGTCGCCGAACACCGCCGCCTGGGTGCCGCGCGGGGCGTCTATTTTCAGCAGGGCGATGTCAGCGTTATAGGTGATCCCGATCACGCGCGCCTTGTAACGCACGCCATCAGGGGTCGCGACGAAGATAGAAACCGCCCCCTCCACCACATGCTTGTTCGTGGCGATATAGCCCGATGAATCGATCAGGAACCCCGACCCCACGCCGGTGATCGGCCTGGTATCCAATGCGGCCTTGGCAGACTCGTCCGTGGCGGTGTCTGGCGGCGCCGGCGGCCGGACGGTGATGATCTGCACAACCGACGGCTTGACGCGCGCAACGACGGCGGCCACCGGGTCCGGTGCCTCCTGTCCCTGGACGCCGGCGGCGCCCAGGCAGAACGCGAAGAATACCAGTCCGTGGAACCAGCGGCTCGCCATGATCGGCTCAGGGTTGCTTGGTCAGGCCGGCGCCCGCATTCGGATCGGCATGGCTGAGGCTTTGCGCTTTTTGCTTGCCCGCGTTCGGATCGCCGTGGCTCAGGCTTTGCGCCTTCTGCTTGCCGGCGTTCGGATCGCCGTGGCTCAGGCTTTGCGCCTTCTGCTTGCCGGCGTTCGGATCGGCATGGCTCAGGCTTTGCGCCTTCTGCTTGCCGGCGTTGGGATCGGGATGAGCGAGGCTCTGCGCCGGCTGTTTGCTGGCGTCCGTTTGCGCGGAGGCCGGCACGGCGATCAATGTGGCGCAGGCCAGGGCCGCGGCGGTCAGATAGGTCGGTTTCATGTCAGACTCCTGCCGAGAGGGGAAACACCGGTAACCGATATTGGTCACCGGGAAAAGCTTACCAATGCACAAATCGCATAATGCATGTCACCTGATGAAGGAATTTCGCCTCAATCCTGACCTGTCGCTCATGTTCGAGGCAATGATGCCCTGGCGCGGCGCAACCAGAGGCGTTGAACGCTCCGGACGCGGGCAGCCGGCGGTCAGCGACGCATTCAGGCGGTCGGTGCGCGCTGGCGAAGGACGAGCTGTTCGTCCACGGCTGGGCGGGATGGCGGCGACAGAGCGCGGGTTGGAATGGGCCATCGCCACGACCACGCCGTCGATCCGCTCGAACCACCCAGATGTGCCAGGCGTCCCGGGTCGCCGCGATGAGTTGCCAGACAAGGCGGTTCGGCGTTGACTTGGCCCAGAGCACCCCGCGGCTGCCGGGAAGCCCAACCTGCAGGGAGAGACCAACGTGACGCCCCACCAGACTGTGATCACGACGCCGAATGCCTGGACCAGCCGTTCCATCGGCGGCAAGACAGGCCTCACCCGGCCGCTGACTCCGGCGGAGATTGCCGCGTTCGATCAGGTGCTGGCCCGCACCCGCCACCTGAAACCGCAACAGGCCACCCGAGCGGATTTCGACCATCCGGAGATCGCAGCACTGGCGGCCGAACTGGACGAAACGATCCGCCATGGCCGCGGCGCGGTGCTGCTGACCGGCCTCACCCGCGACACCCACAGTGAAACGGACATGGAGCGGATTTACTGGGGCCTTGGCACCCATCTCGGCGTCGCGGCGACGCAGAGCATGCTGGGCGACCGGCTGGGGCATGTGCGCCACGTCAAGGATGACCCGGTCGCGCGCGGCTACCGCAGCAACGAGGAGCTGACGCCGCACACCGATTCCTACCGCATGGTCGGGCTGATGTGCCTGCAACGCGCGGAGACCGGCGGGCTGAGCCGCATCGTCAGCAGCCTGGCGATCCACAATGCGATCCTGGCCGAACGCCCCGACCTGCTGGCGCCGCTCTACGAAGGCTATTATTACGCCGTCGCCGAGGCCCGATTTTCCGCCAATCCTGTGACGGACTTCAAGATCCCCTTATTCTGCTGCATCGACGGCGTCGTGAGCTGCGGCTATTCCCGGTCCTTCATCGAGCGCGCGGCGGACTTGCGCGGCGAGCCGTTGCCTGCGCTTTTACGGGAAGCGCTCGACTACTTCGACATGACCGCGGAACGTGACGATCTGCGGATCGAATTCTTGCTGCAGCCCGGCGATATGATGCTGTGGCATAATTTCCAGATGCTGCATGCGCGCGCGGCCTATCAGGACTCCCCACAGCACAGCCGGCATCTGCTGCGGCTGTGGCTGAACATCGAACACGACCGGCCGATCGCGGCCCCAATCCTGGAACGCGCCGCCATCTACGAGCGGATCTTCCGCGAACGTTCGGGGCGGGTGCCTGAAAGTGTCATGGCCGAGGCGTCATAACCGGCGGAGCGGGAACGTCCTAAGCGCCACCGATCGGAAACCGATGAGCGCGTGTCCGCAATTCCGCGCGGATGAGGCAATCCCCGCCATCCAGAGTTCTGCAACACGGTTGATGAAAAATAGATGCGCTCGGCTATCGCGGCCTGCCTGGAATTCGCGCCGTCAATGGCCGGTCCAAGTGGCTTCATGCGGCGACGACGCTGTGTGCGTCCGTGACACCCGGGGCAGAACCGGGACCCGCCGCGACCCCCGGGTTTGAATCCGCATCGGCCGAAGTTCCTGCTATAAGGCCCCATGCACCCCGAACAGGCCATCGCCGCGCTCCGCTTCGACCCGCTGCTGCCGGTCTGGCTCATCGCCATCCTCGGCTTCATCGCCCTGCTGGTCGTCGCCCTCGCCGCCTGGCGCCGCGCCCGCGGCACCATCCTGCGATTCGCCGCCTTCGCCGTGCTGCTGCTCTGGCTCGCCGGCCCGCGCCTGGTGCAGGAAACACGAGAGACGCTGCCGGATATCGGCCTTCTGGTGGTGGACCGCACCGCCTCGATGCAGGTCGGCGACCGCGCCGCTTTGGCCGAATCCGCCCGCGCCGCCATCACCCAACAAGCCGCCAAACTGCCGGACCTGGAACTGCGCACCATCACCGTGCCGGAAAGCGGCAACGCCGGCACCCGCCTCTTTGCCGCGATCGACAGAGCTTTGGCCGATATTCCGCGCTCCCGCCTCGCCGGCACCATCGCCATCACCGACGGCCAGATCCACGACGTCCCCGACCAGCCGCCCGGTGGCGCCCCGCTCAACGTGCTGATCCCCGCCAGGGGCGAGCAGACCGACCGCCGCCTGCGCGTGATCGAGGCGCCCGGCTACGGCATCGTCGGCAAATCCGTCACGCTGCGGGTGGCGATCGACGATCTGGGCGTCGCGCGCCGCAACGCCTCCGCCACCCTGACGATCCGCCGCGACGGCGAACCGCCGCGGGTCGAAAGCGTGCCCGTCGGCCGCGAGGACGACATCGACATCCCCATTACCCGAGCGGGCCCGACCGTGGTGGAACTCTCCGCCAGCCCCCTCGCGGGCGAGGTCTCCACCCTGAACAACAAAGCGGTGGTGGAGATCAACGGCGTCCGCGACCGGCTGCGCGTGCTGCTGATCTCGGGCGAGCCGCACCCCGGGGAGCGGACCTGGCGGCGCCTGCTGAAAGCCGACCCGTCCGTGGACCTGGTGCACTTCACCATTCTGCGCCCGCCGGAAAAGGACGACCTGACGCCGCTGAACGAACTGGCCCTGATCGCCTTCCCGGTACGGGAACTGTTCCTGGAGAAGATCGGCGAGTTCGACCTGATCATCCTGGACCGGTTCCAGAATCGCGGCCTGTTGCCGATGCCCTATATCGCCAACATCGCCAACCGGGTCCGCCAGGGCGGCGCCTTGCTGCTGAGCGTCGGCCCCGAGTATTCCGGCCCGACCAGCCTGGCCGCGACCCCGCTGGGGTCGGTCCTGCCGGGCGGGCCGGTCCGCTTCAATGCGGTGGTCAACGACCGCTTCCGGCCCCGCGTCAGCGCGCTGGGGCAGCGGCATCCGGTGACCGAGGGCCTGGCCGGCGCCAACCCCGCCGGCAACCCGCTGGCGGGTCCAACCTGGGGATCGTGGTACCGCCGCATCCAGCCCGGCGCGGTGCAGGGCGACGTGTTGATGGAAAGCCCCGACGGCCAGCCGCTGCTGGCGCTGGAGCGTGTCGGCAAGGGCCGCACCGCCTTGCTGCTGTCCGACCAGATCTGGCTGTGGTCGCGCGGTCACGACGGCGGCGGCCCGCAAGCCGAACTGCTGCGCCGCATCGCCCACTGGCTCATGCAGGAACCCGAACTCGAGGAAAACGCCCTGACCGCTCGGGTGGCCGAGGGAAAGCTGACGATCGAGCGTCGTTCGACCGATCCAACCCCGCCCGGTCCGGTGACCGTGACCGATCCGGATGGCACGGCCAGCACGGTGAAGCTGTTGGAATCGGCTCCCGGACGGGCTGCGGCGGTGCTGGCGGCGACAACTCCGGGGGTGTGGCAGGCGACGGATGGGGACCATACCGCCTATGCCGCGGCCGGGGCAGCCAATCCGCCGGAGCTGGCCGATCTGCGCGCGACGGCCGGGTTCGTGACGAAACTGGCGCGCGGATCGGGTGGCGGCGTGCATTGGCTGGGCACCGCCGCCGCACCCGACATCCCGGAGCTCCGCCGCACCGAGGCCGACAGAGCGGCGGCCGGCAGCGCCTGGATCGGCCTGCAGCGGCGGCACGATCATCTGGTGACCGGCATCGCCGGGCTGGCCCTGCTGCCGGCCTGGCTGTCGCTGCCCCTGATGCTGGCGCTGCTGATCCTGGCCTGGCGGCGGGAGGGCGCGTAGCCCCGGTTGAGTCACGGCATGTTTACATTCCCTTACCGGCTGCGCTAATCGATCCCCGTTTACCAGGGGTCAGGAAATGTCCGGGAATTCAGACGATCACAAGCCGGTCAGGCCGGTGCCGGTCGCGCGCCTGCTGCTGCTGCTGCCGTTTGTCGCGATGTTGTGGGTCTCATCCTACGACCGCGTGGATCCCATGATCGCGGGCGTGCCCTTCTTTTACTGGTATCAATTGCTGTGGATCCTGGTCAGCGCCGTGATCATCGCCGTTGTCTATAAGCTGGAGCGCTGAGCCATGGCGCTCGATACCACCGCATTGACGGTCTTTATCCTGCTGTTCGCCTTTGTCACCGTGCTGGGGTTCGGCGCGTCGCGTTGGCGCCGGGGCGATCTGGCCCAGTTGCAGGAATGGGGGCTGGGCGGGCGCCGGTTCGGCACCATCGTCACCTGGTTCCTGATCGGCGGCGATCTTTACACCGCCTACACCTTCATTGCCGTGCCGGCGCTGATGTTCGGCGCGGGCGCACTGGGCTTCTTCGCGGTGCCGTACACCATCATGGTGTATCCGCTGCTGTATATCGTCTTCCCCCGGCTGTGGTCGGTGGCGCACAAGCACGGCTATGTCACCTCCGCGGACTTTGTACGCGGGCGATTCGGCAACCGCTGGCTGGCGCTGGCGGTGGCGCTGACCGGGATTCTCGCGACCATGCCCTATATCGCGCTGCAACTCGTCGGCATCCAGGTGGTGATCGGCGCGATGGGCATCGACACCGCGGGCTTCATCGGCGATTTGCCGCTGATCATCGCCTTCATCATCCTGGCGGCCTTCACCTACAGCGCCGGACTCCGAGCGCCGGCGATGATCGCGGTGGTGAAGGACGTGCTGATTTATATCACCGTGGTGGCCGCCATCATCGCGGTGCCGATGCACCTTGGCGGCTATGGCCAGGTGTTCTCCGCCATTCCGGCGGCCAAGCTGCTGCTGGCCCCGCCACCGGCCGGCAGTTACGGGTCGTTCAGCGCCTACGCCACCTTGGCGCTGGGGTCGGCCTGCGCGCTGTTCCTGTATCCGCACTCGATCACCGGCATCCTCAGCAGTTCCAGTGGGCGGGTGGTGCGGCGGAATGCGGCGATGCTGCCGGCCTATTCGCTGATGCTGGGCCTGCTGGCGCTGGTCGGCTTCATGGCGATTGCCATCGGTGTGCAGGGCATGCCCGAGTTCGCCGCCGGCTTCAAGCGCTACAGCAACAACTTCTCGGTGCCGGCGCTGTTCATGGCGATGTTCCCGTCCTGGTTCGTGGGCGTTGCCTTCGCCGCCATCGCGATCGGCGCGCTGGTGCCGGCGGCGATCATGTCGATCGCCACGGCCAATACCTACACCCGCAACATCTACAAGGAGTTCATCAACCCCGCCTGCACCAATGCGCAGGAAAGCCAGATGGCGAAATACGTCTCCCTGGTGATCAAGGCGGGCGCCCTGGCCTTCATCTTCTTCGTGCCGCTGCAATACGCGCTGTGGCTGCAATTGCTGGGCGGCATCTGGATGATCCAGACCCTGCCGTCGGTGATGATCGGGCTATACACACGCTGGTTCAACGGCTGGGCGCTGCTGCTGGGCTGGATCGCCGGGTTCGGGCTCGGCACCGGGCTGGTGGTCAGCCACAACTTCGCCCCGATCTATGCGGTGTCGCTGTTTGGCACGACCTTCCCCTGCTACATCGCGCTGGCCGCCCTGGCGGTGAATCTGGGGGTCACGGTCGTGCTGTCGCTGCTGCTGAACCTGGTCGCCTCCGACCGGCACAACGATGTGACGGTCGCGAGCGATTACGTCTGACACGCCGCCCGGGATCGCCGGTGGCGATGGCGCGTCAGGTGCCGCCGTCGCCCCGGCTGACCGGCGAGGCCCCGGCAAACGGCGGCGCTCCGCGGCCGAAGCGGCGGGTGCGCATCGCCCACAGGGTCGCGAGGTCCGTCTCGCCCAACAGCACCGTGTCCATGCCGCAGAACGGACAGACGGGGGTCTCGCCGTCATCGATCCAGTCGATGACCTCCTCCGCGGCGTAGATCTGCAGGCAACAGAAGCAACCGCACCACATCCCTGGCCTCCTCTTTCACCGCCTGTTACCAGGGGGCAGGAAGAGGTCAACTGAATTGAACGCGTCCGCCTGCCTGGTCCTGTTGATCGCAGGCACCACCGTCATCCGCCTGGTGTTTGCCGCGGCGACCGGCCTGGGGGTCGATGAGAGCTACATGGTCTCCGCCGGGCGGGTCCTCAGCCTAGGGTATTTCGACCATCCGCCCGCGGCATGGTGGCTGTCATGGGGCGCGGCGCATGTGGCGGGCACCGAGACCCCAGTGGTGGTCCGCCTGCCCTTCATCCTGCTGTTCGCGTGCTCCACCTGGCTGATGGCGCGGCTGACGACGCTGATCGCCGGGGAAAAGGCGGGGGTGTGGGCGGCGCTGCTGCTGAACCTGTCGCCGGTGTTCGGGATCACCACTGGGACCTGGGTGCTGCCCGACGGCCCGCTGGACTGTGCGCTGCTCGGTGCCGCGCTGTGCCTGGTCCACGCCTTGCCGGCGCGCGGCGGGCCAGCCTGGCGGTGGTGGTGCGCGGCCGGAGTCTGTGCCGGGCTGGCGCTGTTCTCGAAATACTCCGCCGGCCTGAGCATCGCCGGTGCGCTGGTGTTTCTGGTGGTCAGCCGCATTGGCCGGCATTGGCTGCGGCGGCCGGAACCCTATGTCGCGGGTTTGCTGGCACTGGCGGTGTTCGCGCCGGTGCTGGTGTGGAATGCGGCGCATGGCTGGGCGTCCTTCGCCTTCCAGGGCCAGCGCGCGGTCGGGCTGCGCTTTCACCCGCTGGCACCGCTGGTCACCCTGGCCGGCGAGGCACTGTTCGTGCTGCCGTGGTTCTGGGTGCCGATGATGGGGCTGGCGGTACTGGTGGGCATCAGAAACTTCTCCCCCTCCCCTTGTGGGAGGGGGTTGCGGGGAGGGGGCGGTCGGAGGTTGCCTGTGGCGTTGGCGCTTCACCGTGCCGAGCCCCCTCCCCCCAACCCCCTCCCTCAAGGGGAGGGGGAGTCTTGGGGGTTGCTGGTCTGGCTTGCCGCGCCGCCGATCCTGGCTTTTGCGTTGATCTCGGCCTGGTCCAGCCAGCGCGTGCTGTTCCATTGGGCGGCACCAGGCTACCTCATGCTGTTCCCACTGCTGGGCCAATGGGCCGCCGAGTGCGCGCATCGGCGATGGCTGCGCCGGACGGTCATTGGCACCGCCGCGCTCGTCCTGGCCGCGGTCACCATCATCGGCACCCAGACCCGCTTCGACTGGCTTGGCCCCGCTTTGGCCGCCTTCACCCGCAAAGACCCGACGATCGAGGGCATCGACTGGGTTTCCCTCCGCACCGACCTCACCGCCCGCGGCCTGGCGCTGCCCGGCCTGACCGTCGGTGTCCCCAACTGGCGCGACGCGGGCAAGATCGCCCACGCGCTGGGGCCGTCCGTGACCGTCCTGTGCCTCAGCCCCGATGCGCGACAGTTCGGGTTCGCCGATCCCCCCGCCGCCCATATCGGCCAGGACATCCTGCTGCTGATCCCCGATCACGCGGATCGGGTGGTCGCCGGACTGGCGCGGAACTTCGAGCGCATCGACCCGCTGCCGCCCATTTCGGTCCGGCTGGGCGACCGCGTGCTGCAAAACGTTGCCGTCTATCAGGGCCACCATCTGCTGGCCTGGCCATGACGGCACCACGCTTGCATCGGGTTTTACCGGGCTTCTCGCAGATCCCGCCGACGCGCGAACCACAGGCAGGAATCGCCGCATGACCGTGCTGTCCGACCGCGTCCTCAGCAACAGCGAACTCCGCGCCCTGCAGGGCCGTTCGGATTGGCGTGGCGGCCTGCGGCTGATGATCCACGTTGCCTGCCTGGCGAGCACGGGATGGCTGGTCGCCATCGCCTCGGGCTGGGCCGAACTGCCGGCGATGGCGGCACTGGGCCTGGCGCAGGTCGCGCTGTTCGCCCCGGCGCACGAGACGATGCACCAGACCGCCTTCGCCTCCCGCCGCGCCAACGCGATCGTGCAGTGGATCACGTCCTGCCCGTCGCTGCTGAACGCGCAGTTCTACACCGCCTTCCACCTCGCCCATCACCGCCACACCCAAATCCCCGGCGAGGACCCGGAACTGGCCACCACCGGCAATCCCACCACCCTGGCGGGCTATGTCTGGCGGGTGCTGAGCCTGCGCTTCTGGGCATTGCGCCTGCGGGTGATCGCCGATTGCTGGCGCGGCGACCTGAGCGCCTACCCCTATGTGACTGCCAGGGCCGCACCCGGGATCATCCTCAGCGTGCGCGTCATGAGCGTGGTGATGTTCGGCGGCGCGGCGCTGTCGGCGGTGCTGTTCGGCTGGCAGACGCCGTTCCTGTACTGGATCGGCCCGCAACTGCTGGGCCAGCCGCCGCTGCGCACCTATCTGCTGGCCGAGCACACCGGCTGCACGCTGGACCGGAATGGACTGACGAACACCCGGACAACCTGCACCAATGCGCTGGTCCGCTTGCTGATGTGGAACATGCCGTACCACGCCGAACACCACTTATATCCGTCCATTCCGTTCCACCGCCTGGCGGAGGCCCATGCGGCGATCCAGACGCGGCTGGGGTTCGTGCAGCCGGGCTATATCAGGTGGAATATCGGCTTCGTGCGGCAGTTGCGGGATCAGTCGCCCCAAACCAGGAACAGCCCGATATCGCCAAGCTTGCCGTCGGGAAACTCCAGCACGTGGGCCGACAACGTGAAGCCCCGAGGCTTCAGGTCGCGTTCCCAGCGGAGATAAAGTTCCGCCGCCTCGCCGCGCAGGGTCGCGGGCCAGCCCGCCTCGGCCACGTTGATCGCCCGGCCAGCGTCGATGCAAAGCTGGTTCGGGAAGCGCAGGATCATGCACTCGGTCTGGCCGGCCTCGGCGGCGGTGCGGGCCAGATGCAGGATCCGCCGCCAGGCGGGGTCGAACACGTGTTCATCGATCAGTTCCCTGGTGCGGGTCCGCCGCTGCTGTGCCGCCGCTCGTCGGAGTTCGTCACGATGGCGCACCTCACCGCCGTGGAAATCCGCCACCAGATGGCGAAAATCCCCGGCCTCCAGCCGGGCCTCCCGCGGTTTTGCCGCCGCCGCGGCGGGCTCGGTCGGGGCAGCGGCCGGCACGACCTCCCAGGCCGGGCGATGATAGGGCGGGAACAGGCTCCGCAGAAAACCGTCATGCCCCGCCTTCGCCGGCTCTGCATCCGAACTCCGATCAGCAGCCACCGCCCGCAGCAGGTCCGCTCGGCTCACGATGCCGGCCAGGCGGCCGTCTTTGACCACCGGCACGCGCTTGATGTGGTAGATCGCCAGCAGCCGAGCAATATCGCTGACAGCGGTGTCCTCGCTGACGGTCACCAGCGGCGCCGCCATCACATCACGCGCCGCGCGGTCCTTCGCGTCGAGGCGGGCCCGAAAGTCGTCGTCGAGCGGCTGGCTGCCGTTCAGCACCGCCAGCCACCAGTCCCGGCGAGCCAGACGATCCGGCTCCTCCCGGCCGATCAGGTCGCCTTCGCTGACCATGCCGATCGGCACGCCATCGGGGTTGACCACCGGAACCGCGCTGATGCCGTGGTCGAGCAGCAGGCGCGCGATCATGCGGACCGACGTGTCGGGTTCGGTGGTGACGACCGTCGTCGTCATGACGTCGCGCGCGGTCAGCGGCCCCGTGGTGGCGGCTTCACCGGTGGTCTCATGATCCATGACAGCAACCCTCGGCCGACAGAGGCGTAAAACAACAGATGGGGACCGCAAAGCTGCCGCGCGTTCACGTTTCGTGGTGCGGCCGTTGCCAGGTCAGGCCCGGTAGAGAATCCGAACCCCCGGATCGCCGGCCGGGAACCCCTTGGTGTCGCGTGTCACCAGCAGCATCGCATGCACCTGCGCGGTTGCCCAGATGATCGCATCCGGCAGCTTCAAGCGGCGCTCACGGCGCAATGTCACCGCCCGTGCCGCGACCTTCTGGTCAAGGTCCAGCAGTGCGAAGCCATCCAGGAAGTCCCGCGTCGCACAGTCGGTGTGGGCCGGCGCGCCCACCATCACTTCCATCCAGGTGACGATGCTGATGGCCTTGTCCGGATGCCGGTTCATCTCATCCCGAGCGGCGGGGATGCCGCGCAGGAAGTCGATCAGGATGTTGGTGTCGAGCAGGACCTTTACCACTCGGCGCGGACCTGTTCCTGCCGGGCGAGGCCGTCCATCGCCTCATTGCCCCAAAGCCCATAGGCAGCTTCGATGGGCTTTGGGGTGTGACGTTCCAGGTATTCCGCCACGGCTTCCCGGATCACCGCGGCGCGCGATAGGTTGGCCCGTTCACACAGGTCCGCCAGCGCACGTATCTGCGGGTCGGGCAGGTCGATCAGGGTGCGCATAAGGCGTGACGACCGCGCCCTTCTTCGATTTGTACCGCCGCGGCGAGGTGCCCGCCACGGCGATCGACGACATTATCGAGGCCTGGCATGACTCCGGCAACGACGAAGAACGTCCCCGGCAGCCTGCCTTGGTATGACGAGGACGAATACGCCGTCTGCCTCAGAGACAGCCGCACCCTGCCGGTCATCCTGTCGGGCCGCCGCTCGTGTGTCCCGCTGCCCACCCTCGGCACGTCCGACCTCGCGTCGCTGCAGGCCGCCGGCGACCCAAGGGACGCAACCTCGATCTGGTCCCTCTCCCACTGGACTGACCGCCACAGCGCACCCTGACCATCCCCCCGGACGCCCCCCTCGTCACCGGCCCGGAATCGTCCTATCTTACCGCCATGACACAGCGCCTCTCCCTCCCCACTGAACCGAGCCCGATTTGAGCGACACACCCGACGATCAGGCCGGAGGCCCGACCGAAGACCTTCAGCCGGTGACCCTCGAAGACGAGATGCGCCGGTCCTACCTCGACTACGCGATGAGCGTGATCGTCTCGCGCGCCTTGCCCGATGCGCGCGACGGGCTGAAGCCGGTGCATCGCCGTATTCTGTACGGCATGCACGAGGCCGGCTACACGCCCGACAAGGCCTACCGCAAATGCGCCCGCATCGTCGGCGACGTGATGGGCAAATACCATCCGCATGGCGATTCCTCGATCTACGACGCGCTGGTGCGGATGGCGCAGTCCTTCTCGCTGCGCGTGCCGCTGATCGACGGGCAGGGCAATTTCGGGTCGGTGGACGGCGATAACCCGGCGGCGATGCGCTACACCGAAGCGCGCCTGGCCAAGGCCGCCGCTCTGCTGCTGGCCGACATCGACAAGGACACCGTCGATTTCCAGGCCAACTACGACGAATCCGAACACGAACCCAAGGTCCTGCCCGCCCAGTTCCCCAACCTGCTGATCAACGGCGGCAACGGCATCGCGGTCGGCATGGCGACCAACATCCCGCCGCACAATCCCGGCGAGATCATCGACGCGACCCTGGCCCTGATCGCCGATCCCGACACGCCGCTCGAAGACCTCATGAAAATCGTCCCCGGCCCGGATTTCCCGACTGGCGGCATCATCATCGGCCGCTCTGGTATCCGCACCGGGTTCGAAACCGGCCGCGCCTCCATCACCCTTCGCGCCAAAACCGAGTTCGAGGAGGTGCGGAAAGACCGCCAGGCTATCATCGTCACCGAAATCCCCTACCAGGTGAACAAGAAGGCCCTGCTGGAACGCATCGCCGAACTGGTGCGCGCCAAAGAAATCGAGGGCATCGGCGAAATGCGCGACGAGAGCGACCGCTCCGGCATGCGCATCGTGATCGAACTGCGGCGTGACGCCACCCAGGACGTGGTGCTGAACCAGCTCTTCCGCTTCACCCAGTTGCAGACCACCTTCGGCATCAACATGCTGGCGCTGGACAACGGCCAGCCGCGGCTGATGGGGCTGAAAGATGCCCTGCAATGTTTCATTCGGTTCCGCGAGGAGGTCATCCTCCGCCGCGCCCGGTTCGAACTCGGCAAGGCGCGCGACCGAGCCCATAACCTGGTCGGACTGGCGATCGCGGTCGCCAATATCGACGAAGTGATCCGCCTGATCAGAGCCAGCCCCGACAGCGCAACCGCTCGGACGGCCTTGATGGACCGGGATTGGCCGGCGGCCGATATCGGCGTGCTGCTGGCACTGATTGACGAACCCGGCAACATCATCACCCCCGAAGGCACCGTGCGCCTGACCGAGGAGCAGGCCCGCGGCATCCTGGAACTGCGCCTCGCCCGCCTGACCGGCCTGGAACGCGAAAAGATCCAGGCCGACATGACCGAGGTCGGCCAGCAGATCCGCGAGCTGCTCGACATTCTCGGCTCGCGCATCCGCCGCATGGAGGTGATGCGCGATGAACTCGCCGCGGCGCGCAAGGAAATCGCCAGCCCGCGGCGGACCGAGATCAACGACTCGCTGGCCGATCAGGACGACGAAAGCCTGATCGAGCCGGGCAACATGGTCGTCACCATCACCCGCGACGGCTTCATCAAGCGCACCTCGCTGGAGACCTACCGGGCCCAGAACCGCGGTGGGCGCGGGCGATCCGGGGCCTCGACCCGCGGCGACGACATCGTCACCCGCAGCTTCCACGGGCACACCCATCAGTGGGTGCTGTTCTTCTCCTCGGGCGGCAAGGCGTACCGGGAGAAGGTGTGGAAACTGCCGGAGGGTGGGCCGACCGGAAAGGGACGAGCACTGGTCAATCTGCTGCCGGAACTGGGCAGCGACACGATCACCACCGTGCTGCCGCTGCCGCAGGACGAAACGTTGTGGGACAGCCTGCATCTCGTGTTCGCCACCACGTCCGGCAACGTGCGCCGCAACCGGCTGTCGGATTTCCGCAATGTCCGCGCCGCCGGGCTGATCGCAATGAAGCTGGACGAGGGCGATCATTTGATCGGTGTCGCCACCTGTCGCGAGGGCGACGACGTGCTGCTGGCCACTCGCAAGGGCCGCTGCATCCGCTTCCAACTGACCGATGAACAGGTGCGGGTGTTCGCCGGCCGCGACAGTTCGGGTGTGCGCGGGATCAAGCTGATCGGCAAGGACGAGGTGATCAGCCTCTCGGTGCTGCGCCACGTGGACACCGGCAACGATGAGCGCGCCACCTATGTCCGGCAGGCCAATGCCAGGCGCCGGGGTGGCGCCGACGATGAACCGGAAGCGCCGGCCGATGCCGAGGAACCCGCCGCCGATGTGACCTTGTCGGCCGAACGGATCGCGGAGTTGGAGGCCGCCGAGGAAATGCTGCTGACGGTGACCGATATCGGCTTCGGCAAACGGTCGTCGGCGTATGAATACCGGGTCACCGGCCGCGGCGGGCAGGGGATCGTCAACGTCACGCTCGCGCCACGCAATGGGAAGGCGGTGGTCGCAACCATGCCGGTGCGGCAGGGCGACGACGTCATGATGGTCACCGACGCCGGGCGGCTGATCCGCGTGCCTGCCGACCAGGTGCGCATCACCGGCCGCCAGGCGATGGGCGTCACCCTGTTCCGGGTGAACAGCGGCGAGCATGTCACCAGCGTCTTCCCGGTGATCGAGGACGGCAGCGACGACAGCAATGGCACGCCCGATGAAGGCGCCAGGCCCCCGGATGGGCCTGCAAACGAGGACGGAAACGATGGCTGAAACCGCCCATGCCAGGCGCGTCGGATTATACCCCGGCACGTTCGACCCGGTGACCAACGGCCATCTGGACGTGATCGCGCGCGCGGCACGCCTGCTGGACAAGCTGGTGGTCGGCGTGTCCATCAGCTCCGGCAAGGGGCCGATGTTCAGCCTGGAGGAGCGGGTCGAACTGGTCACCGCGGAGATCGAGGCGATCGCGGCTCGCAACGGCATGGTGATCGAGGTGATCCCCTTTCAGGGCCTGCTGATCGACTTCGCCCGCAAGATCGGCGCCAGCATGATCGTGCGCGGCTTGCGCGCGGTGTCGGACTTCGACTACGAGTTCCAGATGGCCGGCATGAACTACCGTATGGCGCCGGATATCGAGACGGTGTTCCTGATGGCCAGCGAAACGCATCAGTTCATCGCCTCGCGCCTGGTCAAGGAAGTGGCGATCCTGGGGGGCGACATCACCTCCTTCGTGCCGCGGCGCACCTATGAACGGGTGATGCAGCGGGTGCGCGGCTGACAAACCATTCATCTGGAGTGCTTATGAAACGTCGTTCCCTGTTGACGACCGGTATCGCCCTGGCCGCCGCGCCACTGACGGCGCGCGCGCAGCCGGCGCTGGATCCGGAGAATACGCTGTATCTGGACCTGAAGCCGGGCCGGGTGGTGATCCAGTTGCTGCCGGACGTGGCGCCGAAGACGGTGGCGCAGATCAAGGCCCTGACCCGCCAGGGGTTCTACGACGGCACGCCGTTCCACCGGGTGATCGAGGGCTTCATGGCCCAGGGTGGCGATCCGACCGGCACCGGCGGCGGCGGCAGCAAGCTGCCCAACGTGCCGTTGGAGGCCAGCGGGCGTCACTTCCTGCGTGGCACCTGCGGCATGGCGCGCACCCCCGACCCCAACAGTGGCAACAGCCAGTTTTTCATCATGTTTGCCCCCGGCTCGTCTTTGGACGGCCAGTACACGATCTGGGGACAGGTGGTGAAGGGCATGGAATTCGTGGACCAGATCAAGCGTGGCGAACCGGCGCTGCCGCCTGACCGGATCGTCAGGATGCAGGTCGCGGCGGACGTGAAGTAGCGCTGGCCGGCCGTCCTGTCGGTTTGCCATGACCCGTCAGTTTACCAGGAGATGAGTGATATGAGCGACCTCGACCCCGAAAACACGCTGCACCTGGACCTCAAGTCCGGCCGCGTCGTGATCCAACTGTTTCCCGACGTGGCGCCGATGCATGTCGCGCAGATCAAGGCCTTGGTGCGCCGCGGGTTCTACGACGGCACGGTGTTCCACCGGGTGATCGAGGGCTTCATGGCGCAGGGCGGCGACCCGACCGGCACGGGCACCGGCGGCAGCGACCTGGACAACATCCGCGCGGAATTCAGCGACAAGGCCAAGTTCACGCGGGGGACGTGCGGGATGGCGCGCTCGCAAAGCCCGCACAGCGCGAACAGCCAGTTCTTCATCATGTTCGAAGCGGCGCCACACCTGAACGGCCAGTACACCGTCTGGGGCCAGGTGGTGGAAGGCATGGAGTTGGTCGATCAGATCAAGCGCGGCAGCGGCGGCAGCGGCACCGTGTCAAACCCCGACAAGATCGAGAAACTCAGCGTCGCGGCGGACGCCGCCTAAGGCAGGGTTTGCGGAACGGCCATCGCAAAGTCTTCCCCCTCCCCTGGTGGGAGGGGGCGTCGCAAGCCAGACTCCCCGTCAGATGCGAACGCCGATGGCGCTTATCGGGTTGCAAAGTGGCTGCGCCCGCCACGGTAATCGGCCTGCGTGGCCTGGGACGCTCGCCAGTCCGCTTTTTTGGCACAGAGAACGAACGAGTGCCACGGAGGCGCTCTCGAGGTCAGGCAGTCCGACACCTGGCCTGGGTGAGCACGCCGCCCCTGGGGCTCGGTTATCGGCTGCAGAGATTGACCTCCGTGGCCCTCGTTCTTCCGTGCTGAAAAAAGCGGACTTGCCGACGTTACCGGCGATGCCGGACGGGTTCCCTTGAGCAAGCCAACGGGCAATACCGAGAACCAACACAACAAACGCCATGCCGATCGACCGAACAACTGGCCGCCTCGCCCCGTTGCTCAGATGCGGCCGGCGGGGCGTTTCCTACTCAATCAGGGTGATATGACTCCGCGGACCATCACGCCCCCGTAACCCAAGTCGTTAATATTCCAACAAAAATCCCCGTAACAACATGTGTCATGCGCCGTTGGCATGGCGGGTTCCGGGTTTTGACGCTGGCAAGATGCTGCACCGCACGCCTACAGTTACCCCAGCAGATACGGTGGCGCTGCCGCCAGTGTTCCAGCTCCCTGAGCTGGAAGGGGGCCTCTGGTCCCCGCGTCTCCCAGACGTGAAGCCTCCCTGTTTACTTGCCCCTGGCCCTTGGCCGGGGGCTTTTTCTTGCCACATACGCTGCCTGACCCAGATGCCATCTGCCAGCGGACCGATCTCGATTGGCCGCCGCGCAATCTCCTTGCGTCCCAGTCGCGATTTCACCCAGCAACATCATCAGCGCGGCACAGCCAATCCCAGCGCGGCCAGGACGTCTCGGTCAAGCATCGGACGCGCGCCAGGCGGACGGCTGACCGCGAAGCCCATCACGTCGTCATAGCCCCACAGCGCCCAGCCGATGCCGGCCGCCTCACTGATCGTTCGGACATCGCGCAACCACGCCAGGCGGGCCGAACGGTTCAGACGCGCACTCGCACCGAACTCACCGGCGAGCAGCGTGGCATGGTGATCGCGCGCCCAGCCCGCCGCTTTGCCGATCGCGGCCTCGATCCGGGCCCGGTCCCAGTGCAAGGTGCAATAGTACCGCATCAGGCCGCTGGTGGGTGCGTCGGCCGCCTGGGCCGCCGCCGCCTCGCAGGCCGGCCCGTCCGCCGGATACGGCAAACGAGCCAGGGCCGACTGATCCAGGCCGGGACGGTAGGCGGCCAAGGCTGTCAGTTCCGCCGGATCGTAGAAGTGGAAGCTGTAGACGACGTTCGGGTCCGTCTCGGGAACCATGGCCAGCAGCCCGCCGATGCTGCCCCAATCCTGCCCCGTCAGCACCACCGTATTCCCCGGCAGCGACACCCGAATCACTGCCAGCACTTGATGCTGCAGCACCTGCCAACCGGCGGGATCGTTCGGGAACACCGGCTCGTTCAGGATTTCGGGGAAGGTCAGCTCGGGGTCCAGCGGCCGCAGGTCCAAGCCGAGGACCTGCCATGCGGCGCGCAGCCGGGCGCGATCCTCCGGTACGGTTTCCAGGTGCCAGTTGACCGGATGCAGCGACACGACCACGGCGAGGCCCGCCCGCTGCAAGCGCCGTACGCTGTCCGCCAGGGCCGAACGGATGCCGGCTTCATCCAGCAGTATGGGATCAACCGCGAGCCGGACAAAGCTGAACCCGGCGCTGTGCAGGTCGCGCATCGCGGTATCGGACAGCCAGGCCCGCAACACGGCCGGGTCGCGGCTGGCCGGAAAGCGGAACCAGCCCGTGATGTTCACCCCATGGCGCAGCGCCGCGATCCGGTCGGCAGCGGGTTGCGCGACCGCGGGCCCGAAAAAGGCCAGCAGCAACCAGACCGACATCGCGACGACCGGGATGACGCCCCGGCGCCGGCTCACCGGGTCAAACCTTCGTCTCGGCTTGTGTCAGACTCGGTTCGTAGCGTTCCACCAGGTAAAGCGGGCGCTGCTTCGTCTCGTTGAACACCCTCCCGAGATATTCCCCGATCACCCCCAAGGTGACCAGTTGCACCCCGCCCAGGAACAGCACCACCGCCATCAAACTCGGGTACCCCGCCACCGGATTGCCGAGGACCAAGGTCTTCACCACCACCTCCGCCGCATAGATCACCGCCAGCAGCGCGACGAACAGTCCCAGATAGGTCGCGACCTTCAGCGGCATGACGGTGAAGCTGGTGATGCCCTCCAGCGCCAGGTTCCACAGCTTCCAATAGTCCCACTTGGTCGTCCCGCACAGCCGTGGCTCCCGGTCGTACAGCACCGAGGTGGATGGAAATCCGACCCAGGCGAACAGCCCCTTCATGAAGCGGTGGTGTTCCCGCAATTGCCGCACCGCATCGACCGCGCGCCGGCTCATCAGCCGGAAGTCGCCGGTATCGGCTGGCAGGCGCACCCGCCCGGTGCGGCGCATCAGCCGGTAGAAGCCATGCGCGGTGACGCGTTTCAGCCAGCTCTCCCCGCCCCGGCTGCGCCGCTGCGCCGAGACCATATCGAACCCGGCCCGCCAGGCGGCGACCAGTGCGGGGATCACCTCGGGGGGGTCTTGGAGGTCGGCATCCATCACGATCACCGCCGCACCCGAGACGTGGTCGAGTCCCGCCGTCGTCGCGATCTCCTTGCCGAAATTGCGGGTCAGGCAGATCAGCGCGATCCGCGGATCGGTGGCGCGCAGATATTGCAGGACCGACCTTGTCGCGTCGTCACTGCCGTCATCGACATACACCACCTCCCACGAGCCGAGCGTGTCCATGACGGCGGCAAGCCTGTAGTGGAATTCGGCGAGGCACGCCGCTTCGTTGAAGGCGGGCACCACGACGGAGAAGGCCGGTTCCGGCAAACCGTGAAAAAAAGCTGCGGGGACATCCAACATGGGGTGATCCGTTAACTTTTGGTGTTCAGAATTCGAGTATGACAGCGAAGTACTGATGAATGGTTAACGGAGCCGGGTCTTTTCGCCACGGATGCGCGATTTTGCTGCTGGCGGCCCTGGTGCTGGGCTCGGCTGCGTGGTTGCGCGGGGCCGAGTACGACGAACAGTACACGCTGTTCCTCACTGCTGGGACGCCACGGCCGGTGTGGCCGGGGGCTGCGTTTCCGGCGGGTTTGGTGCAGACCATCCAGGCCGGTCACGCGGACCTCGGCACGATCGCGCGTGATCTGCGGCGGACCGACGTGCACCCGCCGCTGTATTTCTGGGCGGTGGCGTTATGGCGGCGTCTCGCCGGCGACGGCTTGTTCGCCGCTCGGATGCTGTCGGTCGGCTTCAGTCTGGGGACATTGGCGGCGGTCTGGGTCCTGGCGCGTCAGACCGGCACGCCACCGCACATAGCGATGCTGCTGACGCTGGGGAGCTACGGGTTCGTCTACACCGGCAGCATCGCGCGCGGCTTCGCGCTGGCGCAGATGCTGAGCGTGTGGGGCGTCGCCTGTGTCCTCGCCGCGCGCGGGCGGTGGCGCCACGCGCTGGCGGCCGGCGCGTTGTGGGGGGCCGCGACGGCGGCGAATTACCTGGCGGTGTTCGTCCCCGTGGGGGTGGCAGGACTCGCGTTACTCCTCCTCCCCTTGAGGGAGGGGGTTGGGGGGACGGGGCTCCGCACAGTGAAGCTCCAACGCCACAGGCAAACTCCCACCGACCCCTCCCCCCAACCCCCTCCCTCAAGGGGAGGGGGAGTCGTTGTGGCCGGATTGGGGGCCTTCCCCTTCCTTGCCCTGGACCTCTGGTTCTTCGCCGCCCAGCACGACTCCCGAACCGGCCAGTTCCCGCCGTTCCACCTAGTGCCCGGACTGGCCCGCCTCGCCGAATACGCTGCGGCAAACATGGTCGGCGGCCTGCCGCTGTATGTCCCTGCCCCATACCGGCCCCTCGTCGCCCTCGCGCTGGCCGCACTCCTGGCCGCCCTCGCCATCCTGGTCATCCTCCGCGGACGCCGGAACCAGATTGTCCTGGCCGTGGCCGCCCTCTCCCCAGCCCTCGGCCTGCTGATCCTCGGGGCGCTCTTCAACAACACCCCGATCGAGCTGCGCTACCTCAGCTTCTCGGTCCCCTTCATCGCCCTGCTGCTGGCCGGCCTGCCCCGCGCCGTTCTGCTGCCTTTGCTTGCCCTGCAAGCCGCTTCCATCGCCGGCCTGGTGCTGCGGCCGGAAACCATGCAACCGGCCCGCCTCACCGCGCGCGCCGCCGCGTCCCTGGTGCAGGACGGGGTCGTTCTGGTGCCGTACGGCAACGACGGAGTCGGCATCGTCGGCGCTTTCGCGCTGGAGTCGCCGCCTGGCATCCGCCTGATCGCGATCCACCCTGACACGCCGCCGCCGTCGGGCTACCGGCGGGTCGTGCTCGCACGGATGGCACAGGACGAAGCCAGCCGAACCGCGATCGCGACGATGGCGGCGTCACTGAGCGGACCCTGCTGGCGCACCGGCGCGGAAGGGTTCAACGTCACGGCCTATGAACGTGTCTGCGCGGGGGAGTGATCGCATGGTCTTCGACGGCTTTACCCTGACCGAGGTTCCGGTTCCCGGCGGCAGCGTCCGGCTGCGCCATGGCGGTTCGGGACCACCGCTTTTGCTGCTGCACGGCAATCCCCAGACCCACCTGATGTGGCACCTTGTTGCGCCAACCCTCGCTCGGCGTTTCACGGTGATCTGTCCGGACCTGCGCGGTTACGGCTTCTCGTGGAAGCCCCCGGCCACGCCGGATCACCTGCCCTATGCGAAGCGGGAAATGGCGCGTGAACTGATCGCGGTGATGGATCATTTCGGCCACCAGCACTTCTGCCTTGCCGGCCACGACCGGGGGGCGCGCGTCGCGCATCGCCTCGCGCTGGACTTCCCCGACCGGGTCACGCAACTGGCGACGCTCGACATAATTCCGACGCTGGAGCACTTCGAACGCGCCAACATGGACTTCGCCCTGCACTACTACCACTGGTTCTGGCTGGCGCAGCCGCACCCCTACCCGGAATGGCTGATCAACAAGGCGCCCGAGGCGTGGTGGCGCCAGCACACCAACCGCAACCCGGCCAGGCCAGACCTGTTCCACCCGGACGCGCTGGCGGATTACCTCGCTGCGGTCCGCCTGCCGGACACCGTGCGCGGCATTTGCGAGGACTACCGCGCCGCTGCCAGCATCGACCTGGTGCATGACCGGGAAAGCCGGGCGGCGGGGGTGAAAATCCAGTGCCCGCTGCTGGCGCTGTGGGGCAGCAAGGGCAAGATCGCCACATGGTACGATGCGCCGGCGATCTGGCGGCAATACTGCGCCAACGAGGTCACCGGCGCGGCAATCGAGTCCGGACACTACATCGCCGAGGAAAACCCCGCAGCCCTGCTCGACTGGTTTGCCCAGTATTTCGGGTAGGGTGGGCTGGTCTCCATGACGATCCTTGCCGCCGGCCTGGTCGTCGCCGTCCTGCTCTATGGGCTGGTTCTGCTCTGGCTCTACCTCGTCCAGCGCCGCCTGCTGTTCCGGCCGGAAGCGGATCTGCCGCCGCCGGACCAGTTCGGACTGCACGAGATCGCGGTGCTGCGCTTCGCCGCCGCCGACGGCAATCCGCTGTTCGCCTGGTATGCCGCCCCCGCCCGGCCGGACGGCTATGTCGTGCTGTACCTGCACGGCAATGCCGGCCATATCGGCTACCGCGCCCACCGCGCCCACCGCCTGATGGCGTTCGGATGGGGCGTGTGCCTGCTGGAGTATCGCGGCTTCGGCGGCAATCCCGGCCAACCCACCGAGACAGGCCTGCTGGCGGACGCAAGCGCCGGCCTGGCCGCGCTGCATGGCCTCGGCATCCGGAACAATCGGATTCTGTTATGGGGCGAATCCCTCGGCACCAACCTGGCCATTTCTTTGGCAACCGGGAATGACATCGCGGCGGTCCTGCTGGAATCGCCCTACACCAGCATCGCCGCGGCCGCGCAACTGCATTACCCCTATGCGCCGGCCGGCCGGATGATCAAGGACCGGTTCGATTCGCTGGCCCTGATCCCGCAGGTGCGCGCCCCCATCCTGATCATGCAGGGTGCGCTCGACACGCTCGTGCCGCCCGCCATGGGCCGGACCCTGGCAGAAGCCGCCACCGCCCCGGTCGAACTCTGGGTCGCACCCGAGGCCGGCCATAACGACCTGGCCCAGGCCGGCGCCACCGAGGCCGCCGCGTCCTTCGTCCACCGCCACCTGCCGCCCTGACGACACTTGTGCCAGCCCCCGCCGGATCGGATAAACTGCGCTCGATTCCACGCGCGGGAGGGAACCGATGACCGTTGACGACGCACTCCAGGCATTCGAAACCTGCAAGGTTGGGATGCCGGTGGCCGAAATGCAGTGGGTGCTCGGCCATTGGGACGAAGCCGCGCCGGACTGCCTGATTCGGCTTGAGGTTTACGCGGATGGCACCGACCGGTCCGATCGCAACGCGGCCGCGCTGTTCGTCATCCTGCACCTCTGCGCCGAGAAGCGCGAGACGCGCGCCTTCCCCGCGCTGACCCGGCTGCTGCGCGATGAGGCCGCGCTGGAACGCGTGTTCGGCACCGACATGCTGATCCTGACCCTGCCGGGGATCATGGTCAGTTGTTTCGACGGCGACGTCACCGGTTTGCAGGCGGCGGTCGAGGACCCGAACGCCGAATCGATCACCCGCGGCACCGCACTGCTGGTGATCGCATATTTCGTCCGCGAGGGGCGCGTGCCGCATGACCAGATGCGGGCCTACCTGGCGCATCTGCGAGAAACCTTGCAGCCTCAGGCGGAGGATTGGGTCTGGTGGGGCTGGGTCGTCGCGGTCGGCGCGCTGACCTACACCGACCTGCTGCCGCAGGTGGAGGCGTTGTTCAACGACGACTTCGTTCCGACGGAGGCGATGGACCTGGTGGATTTCCAGGAAAGCCTGCGCCGCAACCTCGATGATCCCGAACGGATGGTGATGTTTGAGGAAGACAACGTGGCGCCATTGGAGGATGCCATCGCGAGCCTGACCATCTGGGAGGAAACACCGCGCGACACGGACGACGAACCCGACGACGCGGATGACTGGATGGGCGAGACGGGCGACACGGACTGGGACGAGGAAGCGCTGCCCGCCGGCTTCACGGTGTCCATCGAACCGCGCGTCAACCCGTTCCGCAACGTGGGCCGCAACGACCCCTGCCCCTGTGGCAGCGGCAAGAAATACAAGAAATGCTGCCTGGTGACCGCGTGATGGCGCAGCCGAACATCCTGTTCATCATGGCCGACCAGTTGCGCTGGGATTATCTGGGCTGCGCCGGCCATTTTTCTTTGCGTACGCCGCGGCTGGATGATCTGGCCGCGCGCGGCACCCGCTTCACGCGGGCTTTCGTGCAGGCGCCGGTCTGTGGTGGCTCGCGCATGTCGTTCTATACCGGCCGCTACAACGCGACGCACGGCGCCACGTACAACAATTTCCCGCTGCGGGTCGATGAAAAAACGATCGGCGATTACCTGCGCCCGCTTGGCTACCGGGTCGCGCTGGTCGGCAAGACGCATTTCAAGTCTGACACCGAAACAATATCCCGGCTTGGCATCGCCGGTGACAGCCAATGCGGGTTCGAAGCGTTCGAGCGTGACGACGGCCTGCATCCCGATCAATCGACCGACCCTGATCTGGCCTATAACCGTTGGCTGCGGCAGCTTGGTTATGGCGGTGACAATCCCTGGCACGACTGGGCCAACTCGGTTGCGGGCGATGACGGTTCGGTGTTGTCCGGCTGGTCCATGCGCAACGCTGCCCGCCCCGCCAGGGTGGCGGAGGAACATTCCGAAACCGCCTATATGACGGACCGAGCGCTGGCCTTCATCGATCAGGCCGGGGACACGCCGTGGTGCCTGCATCTGTCTTACATCAAGCCGCACTGGCCCTATATCGCGCCCGCACCGTATCACGCGCTTTACACCGCTGCCGACGTGCCGCCGGCAAACCGCACGAAGGCGGAACGGGACGCGCCGCACCCGGTGGTCGCCGCCTTCATGGCACACGAGGAAAGCCGCAATTTTGCGCGTGACGAGGTCCGCGACACCGTCATTCCGGCCTATATGGGGCTGATCAGCCAACTCGATCACCATGTCGGACGGGTGCTGGATCATCTGGCGCAGCGCGGGCTGGCGGACAACACCATCGTGGTGTTCACCAGCGACCACGGCGACTATTTGGGTGACCATTGGCTGGGCGAAAAGGACCTGTTTCATGAGGAGATCGTCCGCGTCCCCCTGATCATCGCCGACCCGCGCGCCGGGGGCGGACCCGCATGCGAGGCGCTGGTCGAGGCGATCGACCTGCTGCCAACGTTTCTTGACTGGGCGGACGGCGCGCCCGAACCGCACCGGCTGGAGGGCCGTTCGTTGCGCGATCTGGTCGAGCATCGGGCGCCGGCAGATTGGCGGGACGCGGTGTTCTGCGATTCCGACTTCGCGCTGCGGCATGCGCGCCGGACACTCGGGTTGGCGGTGGACCAGGCCCGCGGTTACATGGTGCGGACGGCGCGCTGGAAATTCGTGCTGTTCGAACGGTATCCGCCGCAGTTGTTCGATCTGGCGGCGGACCCGGCGGAACAGCACGATCTTGGGGGGTCTCCGGACCACACGGGGGTGCGCGCGGCGCTGGAGGCTCGGCTGTTCGCGTGGTTCCGCGGGCGGCGGTTGCGGACGACGGTGACGCATGCGTTTATCGAGCGATCGACTGGCAAGGCGAAGGAACGGGGGTATTTGTTTGGGGTGTGGTAGAGTGACGGCGCCGGGGCGCGCAGGCCATTTCGGAACCGCTTCCGGGTCGTTGTTGCCGTGCCGGACCTGGGCGGTTGTGCGGCAAAGAAAGACTAACACGCTTTTCCGTCATGGCGGGCCTTGTGCCGGCCATCTATGACGCCTCGGTGCTGCAACAGATGGCCGGCACAGGGGCCGGCCATGACGGTTGGGAAGGCCGGTGTCCTGATAATCCGTGTTAGTCTTGCTTTGGCGAACATACCTCGGGCAGCCCGGCTCGTTTGGAACCGTGATGCGCCGTTTGCTTCATGGCCGGCGGTTCGTGGCGAACCTCGACTCGTTTGGCGCGCACGGCAAGAGTTCATAATTTTACCGCAGATGCACGCAGATGCACGCAGATAT
>Ga0302279_10001026_pt1 | contig 40668 bp, 31 predicted proteins | sample III_Bog_N3_3_FD_194541 | JGI IMG/M metagenome (GOLD analysis project Ga0302279, IMG submission 194541) | Peat permafrost microbial communities from Stordalen Mire near Abisko, Sweden - III_Bog_N3_3 | ecosystem: Environmental > Terrestrial > Soil > Wetlands > Peat | place: Sweden: Abisko... | reverse complement strand
ATCAAGCCTGATCGACTCCCGGAAGTGCTGCAGGGCCTCGGCACGCCGGCCCTCCCCTTCCAGGGAAATACCGATGTTGTAATGGGCCTCGGCGTAGTCGGGCTTGAACTCGAGCGCCTTTTCCAGCTCGGCGATCCCCGCGGGCGTGCCCCAGTCCGGCGGGGTGGACCCGAGGTACTCGTAGGCGAGCCAGCAGCGGGGATTGCGCTCCAGCGTGGCCTGGAAAAGCGTGCGGGCGTCCCCGAACGTCCCGCACTGCCGGTAGGTGAGGACGGCCAGCACCGCCACCAAGGCGGCTGCGGCAAGCCTGCCGATCGGAAGACGGGGCAGGCGAAAGCCGAGGTCCGAAAAACCCGCACCTGCGATCATCCCTGCGATCGCAATCATGGCCAGGTGCTCGTAGCGGTCGGCGACGAGCGAGTACTTCATGAAATAAACGTCGGTGAATCCCATCGCCGGCGCCAGCGCCACGCAGAAAAATCCCCATCCAAAGAGGGCGCGCCGGCTCCACCGCCCGCGCTTGAGCCAGAGCAGCAGGGTGAGCCCGGCGGCGGCGAGGAGGGGGATCCACCAGAGGGGGTCGCCCGCCCGGATCTTCCATTCGGGATAGACAAAGGCCAGGTTCACCGGCCAGACCGCGTGGCCGAGATAGGTCCAGACCACGGCACCGGCGCCGAGAATCCGCTCCAGGGGCCCGGCGCTGCGGAACACCGCACCGGTCCCATGCCTCTGGAACCAGATATCGACACCCGCAAGGATTGCGCCCAGCGCAAGGAAGGGCGCCAGGCGCAGGAGGTCGCCGGGCAGAAATTTCCGCCGCCAGGCAACCAGGCCGGCCAGGATCAGGGGCTCGACCGCCGCCGATCCCTTGCTGAGCATCGCGAGCGCGAAGGCGCCCAGGCTGAGCAAATAGAATCCCCGGGCGCACGGCACCCGTCGCGCCGGCTCCCGGTCCGCGAGGCCGGAATCCAGAAACCAGCCCGCTGACGCGAGAAAAAAGAGCATCGCCATCAGGTTCTTCAGCTCGCTGATCCAGGCCACCGACTCCACGTTGACCGGGTGGACCGCGAAGACCAGGGCGCCGAGAAACGCCCTCGCCAGTCCCAGGCGCCGGAAGAGCCTCCACAGCATGAGCGACTCGGCAATGTGCAGGGCGAGGTTGACGGCATGGTAGCCGAGGGCGTGCATCCCCCAGAGCCGCCACTGCACCCAAAATGCCGTCAGCGTGACCGGCCAGTAGTCGGCCGACTGCGTGGTGAACCAGATCCGGTGCAGTCCCGAAGCCGAGGTGATCAGCGCGTTGCGCGTGACCAGCATGTCGTCGTCCCAGGCAAAGCCGGCGCGCAGGGCCGGCAGGTACGCGGCCACGGTCACCGCGCACAGGAGGAGGACCTTCCCGAACTCGGGCCGCCCGGCCGGCGGATCAATGGGCTCGATCGTCGATGCCATGGGCGGACTCAGGGTGCGTCCGGCACCCCGCGAAGACGGGCCATGCCTGAGCGCGATTCGGGATCGCCGGGGTCGATTCGGAGCGCCTCCCCAAACTGGGCCCGGGCCTCGGCAAAGCGCCCGGCCATCGCCAGGGCGTAGCCAAAATTCCTGCGGATCAGCAGGGAATCCGGGTTGAGCCGCGCGGCGATCCCAAAGTGGTCGATTGCCTCCCCGAGCCGGCCCGGCACCGCCGCCAGGACATTGGCCAGGTTGGTCTGGTCCTCGTAGGAGCCGGGATTTTTTCGCACCGCCTCCTCGAACTGCCCGAGCGCCTCGCCGGCCCTGCCGACGGCGACCAGGTCCAGGCCCAGCTTGTTGTTGACGTCCTGGAGCCCGGGATCGCGGGCGAGGGCGGCCCGGTAAAGCGAAATCGCCCGCTCATAATGGCGGATGGCCGCGGCCGCTCGGCCCCGGCGGGCGAGGACGCCCGCCAGCTCGTTCTCGGAATCGGGGTCGGCGGGATCCAGCGCGATCGCCCGTTCGTAGTTTTCAATTGCCTCGTCGGTCCGGCCAGCCCGGTCCTGCACAAGCCCGAGATTCGCGAATACGACGGCCGACCCGGGATTGTGCGCCGCATTGTAGGTCCACAGGGTCTCCTGGCTCGCAAACACCCGGGCATAGCGATGGCTGCCGATCGCAAGCGCGGCAACGACGGCCGCCGCCGCCGCGCGGAACCAGGGCCGCCCCGCGGCATCGGCAGCGCCGGCCCCGGCGGCGGCGAGCCCGACCACTCCGGCGAGCGAAATATACGCCAGGTGATCGGCGACCGGGGCGATGTGCTGGTAGGACATGGTCACAAAGCCCAGGACCGGGAGAAGAAAGAGGACGAACCAGCCCAGGCCCAGGAGCAGGTGCCGGGACGCCGGACGGACCGGAGAACCCCGCCTGAGCAGGAGGAAGGTCATGACGACGGCGAGCAGCCAGGGAATCAGGGCGAGCGGGGATGTCGCGCCGACCGACCACCGGGGATAGACGGGCATCACCTCCCCGGGGACGACGCACTTCCAGAAATAGAAGTCCAGGGCCAGTCCCGCGCCCCCGGCCCGCGCGAGGAATCCGGCCTCCGGCGTCCGCCAATCGCGGATGGCGCGGATCTCCTGGAAGTGGATCGTGACAAGCCCGATCGCGACCGCGGCGGCCAGGAAGGGAAGAGCGGCTCGGATGTCCGGCCAGCCGACCCGCCCGCGCCGCCACCAGGCATGCAGGAGAATGAAGCCGGGGAACATGACAACCGAGCCCTTGCACAGCAGGGCCGCCAGAAAGCAGGCCAGGGAGAGCAGGTAGGTGCGCCGCCGGCCCGTATCCGCAAAGTCGATCCACAGGCACGCCGCCGTGAGAAGCGGCGGCAGCGAGACCGTGTTCTTGACCTCGGAAATCCAGGCGACCGATTCAACCGCGACGGGGTGGATGGCGAACAGGAGGGCCCCGAGCCAGGCAAGCCGGACACCCAGCTTCCCGAGGAGCCTCCAGAGAAGGAAGGCGCCCAGCAGGTGGAAGGCGATATTCGCGGCGTGGTAGCCGGCGACCGCGTCGCCCCACAGGTGCCACTCCGCCCAGAGCACGCTCGCCTCGAGCGGGATGTAGTCGGTGGCCGCCGGGGCGACCCAGATTTTCCCCAGCCCCGCCCAGGAGTGCAGCGTGGGATTGTTCCGGATCTCGTGGTCATCCCAGAGCCAGCCGCCCCGGATTGCCGGGCAGTAGACGTAAAGGCAGAGCAGGACGATCGCCGCCGCCTGAAGGACCCGGACGCGGTTTCCGCGGACCAGGGGCAGTGCCGGGCTTGTGCGAGCCGCGTCTGGTGTCCTGAGCGTCAATGGGATTCGGGGATTGGGCGGCCGGGCCGGCGACCCGGGAAATGGGTTTTGCAGAGGACCCGCGCCTAGTCAACTTTGCGCCACTTTCTTTCATGGACTCCGCCCGCTGAAGCTCCCACGCTGGCAAACCCCAAATGACTTTTTTCGGACTCCACCCAACGGACGCCCTGATAGTCGTCCTCTACGTCGTGGCGGTCCTCGTGATCGGGCAGATGCTCGCGCGGAAGGTCAAGACCGAGAATGATTTCTTCCTGGGCGGCCGGAAAATGGGGAAATGGTTCCAGTTCTTCCTCAACTTCGGCAACATGACCGACCCCAGCCAGGCCGCCACGACGGCAAGCTCGGTCTACAAGCAGGGGGTGAGCGGGGTCTGGCTCGGGCTGATCCCGCTGCTCATGTCCCCGTTCTATTGGTTCATCCCGGTCTGGTACCGGCGCGTGAGGGTCACGACCACCGCCGACCTCTTTGAGAGCCGCTTTGGCACCCGCTTCCTGGCCTCCTTCTACGCGGGGATCAGCATCCTGATCGGCGTGATCTCGATCGGCCTGGGCAACATCATCGCCTACAAGACGCTGGCGCCCATCATGGTGAAGCCGGCGTCCGCGTACACCGCCGCCGAGCAGCAGGAACTGCGCGACTACCGCGAGTTCGTCCAGTTGCGCGAGACGCGGATATCCGGGGAGCTGAATGCAGGGCAGTCCCGGCGCTACGAGGTCCTCAAGGGCCTCTTCGACCGGGGCCGCCTGCCTCCCTACATTTCCTACATCTCCCCCGCCTCGTTCTACTTTGCGGCGTCCGCGGTGGCGGCCGCCTTCATCATGCTCGGCGGGCTGGAGGCGTCGGCCATGATCAACGGGCTGCAGTCGGTGCTGACCATACTCATCTCGATTGTGCTCATTCCCTTCGGGCTGGCCCGGATCGGCGGATTCCACGGGCTCCACGCCCGGGTGCCGAACGCGATGTTCCAGATCTTCGGGTCCAACGGTTCGGCCGGCCAGTACACCTGGTACTCGATCACCGCCTTCCTGCTCGTCTCCCTGATCGGCACCGCCGGGGCGACGAACACGATGACCATCGCCGGTTCCGCCAAGTCCGAGATGGCCGCGCGGCTCGGGGCGATCACCGGGGGCATCACCAAGCGCTTCGTCACGATCTCCTGGGGAATCTGCGGGCTGATCGCCGTGGCCCTTTTCGGCCCGAATCTTTCGGACCCGGACCAGACCTGGGGACGGCTGACCGGGGTTCTCCTCCCGGTCGGGCTGATCGGGCTCATGATCGTCGGGATTCTCGGCGGCAAGCTGGCGGCCCTGGGATCCTCCTCGATTGTCAGCTCCGCGCTCATCGTCCGAAACATCTACGAGCCGCTTTTCCCCGGCAGGTCGAAGAAGCACTACATGCTGGTGGCGCGCCTGACCATCCCGATCATCCTCCTGCTTGGCATCGCGCTGGCGCTCACGATCCAAAGCGCCGTCGCGCTGCTGATCTTCATGATCGTCATCCTGGTGGTCTGGGGGGCGCCCATCCTCCTGATCTTCACCTGGCGGCGCCTGACGGAGACGGCGGTGCGCATCCAGATGATCGCGACCCTCCTTTTCATCGCCATCATTCCCTGGTTCGTGATGGCGACCCCGTCCCTTCGCCAGTCGGCGGCCCTCACGGTGATGACGCGCGGCGACGCGGCGGCGCACGTCGAGCCGGTGTCGGTCTACTTCGAGGGGGGCGTGGCGCGGACCGATCCGGCGGACATGAAGTCGCCCAGGGAGGGGCTCGGCCGCTTCAACGACGAAATCTACCTCCTGCACTGCGCGGGGATCGACGTGGCCGGGTTTTCGGCCGCTGGCCTGTCGACCGCCCGGTACCTGGTGGACTCCTTCCTGCCGCTCCTGATGCTGGTTCTCCTGAGCTATGTCACGCGACCGACCGACCCGGCGCTGGTCAACCGGTTTTATGCCCGGATGAAGACCCCCGTCGCGCCGGATCCCGCGGAGGACGCCCTCGCCGTTGATGCGAGCGCGGCGGACCCGGCCCGGTACAATCACACGAAGCTGTTTCCGGGAACCGATTGTGAACTGACCAAGTGGGACAGGACCGATGTCCTGGGATTCTTCGGGTGCTGCGCATCCGTCGGGCTGATCCTCCTGTTCTTCAAGGCCGTGCTGCTGATAGGAGGCTGATGCTCAAGCGCGGTCGCAGAATCTGGGGGGGCGCGCTCCTCGCCTGCGTGACGATCGCCGCCTACCTACCCTCCCTCAGGGGCGGTTTCATCTGGGACGACAACACCTTCCTGACCCAGAACCGCCTGATCCGGGCCCCGGACGGGCTCTACCGCTTCTGGTTCACGACCCAGGCCGCCGACTATTTCCCGGCGACCTATTCCCCGCTCTGGCTGGAGTGGCGGCTGTGGGGAATGAACGCCGCGGGCTATCACGCGGTGAACCTCGGGCTGCACGTCATCACGGCGCTCCTGCTGTGGGCGGTCCTCACGCGGCTCGGGATTCGGGGGGCCTATCTTGCCGCATTTGTCTTCGCCGTCCACCCCGTGAACGTCGAGTCGGTGGCGTGGATCACCCAGCGCAAGAACCTGATGGCGCTCCTGTTTCTCCTCCTGTCGGTGCTCGCGTTCGCCAGGACGGGAATTGCCGACGGCGCGCGGTGGCGCCGCCCCCCCTACGTCCTGTCCCTGGCCCTCTTCGCCCTTGCCATGCTCAGCAAGGGCTCCGCCGCGATGCTCCCCATTATCCTGGCCGGGCTGGTCGCCTGGAGGCGTCCCCTGAGGGCACGGGACCTCGCGCTCCTTGCCCCCTTCTTCGCCATCTCCGCAGCCCTTGTGATCACGGATATCTGGTTCCAGAAGCACGGTTCGGGCGAGGTTTTCCGCAACGCCGGGCCGCTGGCGCGCCTCCTTGGAGCGGGCGGTGTCGTGTGGTTCTACCTCTCGAAGTCCCTCCTGCCGCTCCACCTCCTCTTCATCTATCCGCAGTGGGACGTCAGGCCCGCCGACCCCCTCTGGTGGATTCCCCTGCTCGCGGCCGCCGGCTTGACCGCAGTCCTCTGGCGCCTGCGGCGCGGCGCGGCGCGACCCGTCCTCTTTGCATGGGCCTATTTCTGCGTGGCGCTTGTTCCCGTGCTCGGGTTCACGGATGTGCAGTTCATGCAGTACTCGCTGGTCGCGGACCACTACTGCCAGATCGCGCTGATCGGCGTGGTTGCGCTGGTTTGCGCCGGCTGGGCGCGGTGGAGCGCGTCTGCCGCGGCCCGGTGGCTGCCCGGCCCCGCAGCGGCGGCACTTGTCGCCGTCCTCTCCCTCCTGACCTGGCGCCAGTGCGGGACCTACGCGAGCGCGGAGACCATCTACCGGGCAACGCTCGCCGGCAATCCCTCCTGCTGGCTGGCGGAAAACAACCTCGGGAACATCCTCTACGGCGAGGGCAGGGTCGCGGAGGCGATCGGGCACTACGAGGCCGCGATCCGGCTCAAGCCCGACCTGTTCGAGGCGCAGAACGACCTGGGCCTGGCCCTCGCATCGACCGGCCGGTACAGGGAGGCAATCCCCCACTTCGAGAAGGCCATCCGGATCCACTCTGACAACGGGGCGGTCTACTACAATGCGGCCACCGCCCTCGCGTCATTGGGCCGGCTGCCCGAGGCGCTCGCCTATTTCGGCCGGTCCCTGGAGCTCACTCCCGGCTTTGCCCCGGCGCACCAGGACCTGGGCGCCACCCTGGCGCAGATGGGCCGGTTGCCCGAGGCCATCGGGCAATACCGGGAGGCGCTCAGGATCAATCCGGCCTACTTCGAGGCCCATGCCAACCTGGGCTTTGCGCTCGCCCAGCTTGGCCTGCTCGCCGATGCGCGCGCGGAGTTGGAGGCGGCCCTGACGATTCAACCGGCCAGCGCGCCGGTACGGGAAGCCCTCGCCCGCCTGCCGAGGACAAACTAAGTCCCATCCCGTGAAAGACGAGCCCGCAGCAATGGGAGCCGCCCGATCCGGCAGATCCGCGATCGCGGGAGCCGTGCTCATCGTGGCCGCCGCGCTTGCCGCGTATCACAACAGCTTCTCCGGGCGCTTCGTCTTCGACGACGGCCCGTCCATCGCCGACAACCCCACGATCCGGCACCTGTGGGACCTCGGGACGGTGCTGTCCCCGCCGTCCGGCGGCTACACGGTCAGCGGCCGGCCCATCGTCAACCTCACGCTGGCGATCAACTACGCCCTCGGCGGGATGAACGTCTGGGGCTACCACGCGCTCAACCTCCTGATCCACACCCTCGCCGGCCTGACTCTCTTCGGCATAGCCCGCCGAACCCTGGCCCGGATGGGGTACGCGAACGCCACCAGCCTCGGTTTTTGCATCGCGCTCATCTGGACCGTCCACCCCCTCCAAACCGAGTCCGTCACCTACATAATCCAGCGAGCCGAGTCCCTCATGGGCCTCTTCTACCTCCTAACCCTCTACCTCTTCATCCGCTCCGTCGAGTCCGAGGGTTCGACTCAGGTTTCAGGTTTCAGGTCTCAGGTTTCTGCAAAAAGCGGTTTCCGGTCTCAGGTTTCTGAAGAGTGCCCTCAGCCTTCTGCAAAGATGTTTCGGGTCTTTAGCGTCGCCTCCTGTCTGTGTTGCGTAGCAACAAAGGAGGTATCGGCGACGCTTCCTATAATCGTCCTCCTCTATGACCGCACCTTCGTCTCCGGCAGCTTCCGGGAGGCGTTGCGGCGACGGGGGTTTTACTTGGGCCTGGCGCTCACGTGGCTTGTCCTCGCCTGGCTGGCCCTGGGGACCGGGTCCCGCGGGCAGACAGCCGGGGCAAACCTCGGAATGGACCTTGGCGGCTACTGGCTCACGCAGTTCCGGGCGATTGCGCACTACCTCCGGCTTTCCGCATGGCCCCGGAACCTCGTCCTCGACTACGGGACGGACCTCGTTGCGTCCGCCGCGGAGATCATCCCGGCGATCGCACTGGTGGTTGCGCTCGCGGCCGGGACGGTGGTCTGCCTGTTCCGGGACGGGGTCAGGCCGCCAGAAGTAAAAAATTCTACTTTTTTTACTTCTGGCGGCCTGACCCCCTGCTCCGGAATTCGGGCCCTGGGCTTCGCCGGGACGTTCTTTTTCGCCATTCTGGCCCCGACATCCCTCGTCCCGGTCGTTGTCCAGGTCATGGCCGAGCACCGGATGTACCTGGCCCTGGCGCCAGTCGTGTCGGTCGCCGTCGTCGGCGGCTACGCCCTCTTCCGCCGGCTGCTGCCGCAGCGCCGGGAACCGGCCGGCGCAGCGCGCGCCTGGCTTGTCATTTGCGGCGCGGCGGCGGTCTGCCTCGGGCTGGCAACGGTCCGTCGCAACGAGGACTACAGGACCGAATTGTCGCTGTGGGGCCGGACGGCGGCCGCATCGCCGGCAAATTCCCGCGCGCAATACAATATCGGGCTTGCGCTCAGCACGGCCGGGGATTTTCCCGCCGCGATCGAGCATTACCGCAAGGCGCTGCGGATCACCCCCGACTACACGGAGGCGCATAACAACCTCGCCATAGCCCTCACGCAGGTTGGCCGCTGGCAGGAGGCGATCGCCGAGTACGAAAAGGCCGCGACGCTCGAGCCCGACGTGGGAAGGACCCGCTACAACCTTGGCAACGCCTTCCTGCACGAGGGCCGGCTCGCGGAGGCCGTCGCCAGTTACCAAGAGGCGGGCCGGCTGGCGCCCGACGATGTGAACATCCCCTATAACCTGGCGCTGGCGCTGGCTCGCCAGGAGCGCTACGGCGAGGCCGCGGCCGCCTACCGCAAGGCGCTGGGGATCGACCCAGGCCTGTGGAAAGCCAGCGACGCCCTCGCCCATCTGCTGGTGAGCATGGGCCGGCCCGACGAGGCGATCGCCGCGTACGAGGACGCGATCCGGGCAAGTCCCAATCTCGCGGAGGCGCAGGATCGCCTCGGCCATGCCCTGGCACTCGCCGGCCGTTTCCCGGACGCCGTTGCAGCCTTCAGGCGGGCGCTCCAGATCAAACCCGACCTTCCCGGGACCCACAACACGCTGGGAATGACACTGGTCCGGCTCGGGCAAACATCGCAGGCGGTGGACGAATTCAGCGAGGCCGCCCGGCTACAGCCCGCCAATTCCGAGATCCTGAACAACCTCGGCTGCGCGCTGGCGCAGCTCGGCCGCTTTGCGGAGGCGCGGACCCAATTCGAGGCTGCGCTTCGGATCAGTCCCAGCGACGCCCAGGTCCGAGACAACCTCGCCCGACTGCCGCCAACTCCCACCGCCCGATGAAGCCCGAGCATCCTGCACCCAGGCAACCGGGTTCGCCGCCCGCGACCCTCACCTTTCTGGCCGGGGCCCTCATAGCGGGCGCCGCCCTTGCAGCCTACCACAACAGCTTCTCCGCCCCCTTCGAGTTCGACGACATCCCCACGATCGTGGACAACCCCACGATCCGGCACTTGTGGAACCTGAAGACGGTTCTCTCCCCCCCGACGGGCGGCTACACGGTCAGCGGCCGGCCCGTCGTCAACCTCACCCTGGCGATCAACTACGCCCTCGGCGGCACGAATCCCTGGGGCTACCACGCCACCAACCTCCTGATCCACATCCCCGCGAATGGGCATACGAGAAGGCACAGGACTCGCATTTTGCATCGCCCTCATCTGGATCCTCCACCCCCTCCAGACCGAGTCTGTCACCTACGTGATCCAGAGGGCCGAATCCCTGATGGGACTGCTTTACCTCTTTACTCTCTATGCCTTTATACGCTTCGCAGGTAAAGCATCCGGCGGAACCCCGCTTGCCGGGGTGGAGACGGATAATGTCACGATCACCACGGGGGGGGCTTCAGCTGTTACGTCCTCCTGCGTCCCGCCTTGCGGGACTTCGGAGGATTCGGGCGCAGGACGGAAAGTGTGGGGATGGCTGGCGGTTGGGGCCTGCGCCCTCGGTATGGCGACAAAGGAGGTCATGGTCTCCGCCCCGCTCATTATCTTTCTCTACGACCGCACCTTCGTCTCGGGCAGCTTCCGGGCCGCCCTGGTTCGGTGGCGATTCTACGCCGGTCTGGCGCTCACGTGGGTGCTGCTCGCCTGGCTGGTATCAGGGTCGGGTTCGCGCAATGCGACCGCCGGGATCGCAAACGCCTCCGATCCCGCGAGGTACTGGCTGACCCAGTTTTACGCCGTCGGCCATTACCTTTCCCTGGCGTTCTGGCCGCGGCCCCTTGTCTTCGACTACGGGCTGGCGCTCGTGCGCTCACCGGCCGAGATCCTGCCGTCAATCCTGGTCGTTTCGCTCGTGGTAATCGGTTCCGCGGCCTGCCTGATCCGCACGTCGCTGAGGCCCCTGGGGTTCGCCGGGACCTTCTTCCTGGCGATCCTTGCGCCGACCTCGGTGATTCCCGTCATTGTCCAGGTGATCGCGGAACACCGGGTCTACCTCGCGCTCGCGCCCCTCGTCTTCGCGGTCGTCGCCGGGTCATTCCTGCTCGTGCAAGGGGTCAGGCCGCCAGAAGTAAAAAATGCCGGTTTTTTTACTTCTGGCGGCCTCTTTGCGTGGCTGCAGCGGCGGCGCTCGGGTTCGCAACGGAGCGCCGCAACGGGGACTACCGGAGCCCGGCGGCCCTCTGGGGGACGACGGCGGCGGAAATGCCGACCAATGCGCGCGCCCTGTGCAACTACGGGCTGGCGCTGGCCGACGAGGGGAAAACCGCCGCCTCGATTGCGCTCTACCGCCGGGCGCTTGTGATCAGCCCGGGTTACCCGGAAGCCCACAACAACCTGGGAATCGGCCTGTCAAAGTCGGGCCAGTGGGACGAGGCGATCGGTGAATTCAGGGAGGCGCTGCGCATCGAGCCCACGCTGGCCAAGGCCTCATTCAATCTCGGCAAGGCCTATAGCCACCAGGCGCGCTACGCCGAGGCGGCCCGGGCCTTCGACGAGGCCCGCCGCCTCAACCCGGGCGACCCGGACGTCGACTACAACCTTGGGGCCGCCCTGACCGCCGCGGGGCGCCCCGAGGATGCCATCCCCGTCTACGAACGGGCGCTGGCGCTCGAGCCGGACCTGGTCTACGTCCAGACCAACCTGGGCGTGCTCCTTGCGGGGATGGGCCGATTCCCGGAGGCGATCGGGCACTACCGGGCGGCGCTCCGGCTCGAGCCCGGGCTGTCAAGGACCCACAACGACCTGGGCATTGCGCTGGCCACCACCGGCAAGCTCGCCGATGCGACAGCGGAATTTGAGCTGGCCGTCAGGCTCGATCCCAATTTCTATCTCGCGCGCTTCAACCTGGCCCGCGCGCTCATGATCGCAGGAAGGACCGCCGAGGGCCGGGAGCAGTACCTCGAGGCGGCCCGGCTCCAATCCACCCCGCAAAACCCCGCACCCGAGGGCCCAGACAATTCCCCGGGCGCCCAACCGACGCAATGACCCCATGACCCCACGTTCGCTCGCGCTTCCCCTCCTCACCGCCGCCCTGGTCCTTGCGGCCCCCTTTTCCGCAAAAGCCATGCAATCCAGCACCACCCAGTCGCCCTACGGAAAACTTCCCGACGGCACCCCGATTGAGCAGTACACGCTTACCAACGAAAGCGGGGTAACCCTCAAGGTGATCACCTACGGGGCGATCATCACGGAACTGCGCGTCCCGGACCGGTCCGGCGCCTTTGGCGATATTGTGCTCGGCTTCGACAAGCTCGAGCCCTACGAGACCAAGAGCCCCTACTTCGGCGCGGCGATCGGCCGGGTCGGGAACCGGATCGCCCGGGGCCGGTTCACTCTCGACGGCAAGACCTACAGCCTGGCGATCAACAACGCCCCGAATCACCTCCACGGCGGCCTCCGGGGATTCGACAAGGTCGTGTGGAAGGCGGAGGCGGCCAAGGGCCCGAACGGGGCGCCCGGGGTGACGTTCCGGTACACGAGCGCTGACGGCGAGGAGGGCTATCCCGGGACGCTGTCGGTCACGATGACCTACGTGCTGACCAACGCGAATGAACTGGTCCTCCACTACCAGGCGACCACTGACAAGGATACGCCGGTCAACCTAACGAACCACAGCTATTTCAACCTCTCCGGCCGCGGCGACATCCTCGGCCACGTGCTCAGGCTCGCCGCCTCGCGCTTCACGCCTGTCGACGACACCCTGATACCGACCGGGGCGATTGCGCCGGTCGCGGGCACCCCGATGGACTTCATGGAGGGCAAGCCCATCGGCCGGGACCTCGGCCGGCTCGCAAACAAGCCCCAGGGCTACGACCACAATTTCGTCCTCGATTCGGGAGGCGGCCACCTGGCGCTTGCCGCCTCCGTCTACGACCCGGCCTCGGGACGGGCGTTGGACCTGCTGACCGACCAGCCCGGGGTGCAATTCTACAGCGGAAACTTCCTGGACGGGACGCTCACGGGAAAATACGGCGTCGTCTATCAGCAGCACGACGCGTTCTGCCTGGAAACCCAGCACTTCCCGGACTCGGTCAACCACCCGAACTTCCCCTCGACGATCCTCCACCCCGGCCAGGTGTACCGGTCCACGACGATCTACCGCTTCTCGGTGCGCTAGTTAGTTGGACGCCGGGGCGGCCGCCGCGACAATCCTCGGGGCGGCCTTCTTCCGCCACAGCAGGTAAAGCCCGAGGAAAATGACGGCCAGGACGGACGGGAGCGCTGCGAGCTTGCCGAGAGATTCCAGTCCGGCCGACGCCTGGATCTGCATCCATTGCGCGGCCCGCGCGGTCCCGGGAGCGGCCGCCATGAGGGCATCCTTGGTGTCGCCCGCCGGCACGCGGACGGCGATCGCGTTGTCGAACCAGTGGCCGACCAGCGGCACGATGTAGCTGGCGCTCATCATCCCCGCGCCGCCCATGATCGCCAGGCCCAGCGCGCCGGTCCGGGGAAAACGCTCGCTCACCGTGCCGAGCATCGTGGGCCAGAAAAAGCAGACCCCCAGCGCAAAAACCGTTGCCGTCGCGAAGAGCATCGTCCCCGTCGTCCGGCTCATCGCGTACAGGCCCAGGGCACTGAGGACCGCGCTGAGGACCAGCATCCCGGGGGGCGAAATGCGGTGGACAAAGACGCCGGCGAATTGCCGGCCCGCCCACATCAGGCCCGTGATCCAGACGAGCACCAGGATGCCGGAGACGCCGGCGTTGCTCAGGATGGTCGGGATCCAATTCTGCGAGCCAAACTCCGTCGCCGCGGTCATGAGCATGCAGCCGACCATGAGCAGGAAGAGCGGGTTGAAGCACGCCGCCCACATGGAGCCGGTGGACACGCCCTTCTCCACCCGTTCCGTGCGGGGGAAGGCCTGCCCGAGGAACATGAAGGCGTAGATCGCCAGCGGGATCAGCATCGTGGAGAACTGGGCCTTCCAGCCCAGGTCCAGTTTCGCGAGCGCAAAGGCCGCCAGGCCGCCGATCACGATGCCGCCCGGGAACCAGGCGTGGAAATGGTTGAGCTTGGTCGTCCGGTCCTCGGGGAAGAGCGTGGCGATCAGCGGGTTCGCGGCCGCCTCAACCGAGCCGTTGGCGATCCCGAAGACCAGGGTGCCGATGAACAGGCTCCAGTAGTTCCACGAGAAGACGGTCAGGAGGATTCCCACCAGGTGCCCGAGGGAGGCCAGGCCCATGATCCGGCGCATGCCCAGCGCGTCGCACAGGGGGCCGCCGAAGATCATCGCGAGCGTGAAGCCCCAGAAGGCGGCGGCATTGATGAGGCCGACCTGCTCGTACGTGAGATGGAACTCCGCGGCCCACGCGCCGACGGCGGCGGTGCGCAGGGCAAAGCTCATGGCGGTGACGATCAGGGCGACGCAGCTCGCCGCAAACAGGCGTGGTGAATTCATGGGGTGACTCTGGCTGTTGGGGGTTCAACCGGCCGGGATTGGCCGCGCCTACTGCAAACTCGGCCCGGAAAGCCGTCAAGCGATAAGGCCTTGCGGCAGCGTTGGGTTTGGGCATCCATGGCCGCTGGCCCCATGAGAACCGAGCCATCATCCCAAGACGGAGGATTCCTCCGGGCGCTGACGGGGCCCGCGGTCGCCGCGGCGATCCTCGTCCTGTTCTGGGTCGCCCTCATGGCCGGCGTCCGCGAAAAAAGCCTCACCTACGACGAGGGCGAGTACGCGCTCGCCGGCTGGAGCGCGTGGCGCGCGGGGGACTACCGCCTCAGTCCCGAGGCCGGCGTGCTGGTCGCGCGCGTGGCCGGGCTTCCGCTGGCGCTCAGCTCCGTCCACCCGCCCGCGACGAACTCCGCCGACTGGCGCACGGCGCAGTTCCAGGTCCTCGGGTACGACTGGTTTTACCGGACGGGAAACGACGCCGCGGCGATGGCCGCCGCCGGCCGCGCCGCGTGCGCCGTCCTGGCCGTCCTCCTCGCCGCGGTTGTCTGGGCATGGTCGCGCCGGCTCTTCGGGCCGGGCGGGGCCCTGGTCTCCCTCCTGGCCTGCGTCCTGAACCCGGGCGTCCTGGCGAACGGCGCCCTGATGACCTCGGACGTCGCGGCCGCGCTCCTGTTCCTGGCCGCGACCTGGTCCTGGTGGGCGGTGCTCCACCGGGTCTCCGCCGCGCGCGTGCTGGGAAGCGGTCTGCTGGCCGGCGCGCTCTTCGCCTGCAAGATGTCGGCCGTCCTGATCGTGCCGGTGGCCGGCGCGCTCGCGCTCGCCCGCCTCATCGACCGTCGCCCCCTGCCCTTCGACCTGGGCTCCCGGCGCGGCGAATTCCAATCCCGGTCGCGAAGGGCCGCCGCCATCTCGGCCATGGTCCTGGCGAACGCGGCCATCGTGGTGGCCGTCATCTGGGCCGCCTACGGATTCCGGTTCTCGGCGTTCGCCCATCCGGGACCCGGCGAGCGCTTCCTGCGCCCGTGGTCGTACGCCCTCAACCTTCCGCACCCCGGCGCCACCGGGGCGGCAATCGACTTTTTCCGGGGTCACCACCTGCTGCCCGAGTCATGGCTTTACGGATTCGCCACCGTGCTCCGCCGCGCCGACATCCGCCGGGCCTTCCTGAACGGGGCGTGCAGCGAGACGGGGTGGCCCTGGTTTTTCCCCTACGTGTTCCTGGTGAAGACCCCGCTGCCCCTCCTCGGTATCATCACCCTGGCGCTGGGAACCGGATGGCGGTCGTGGAAGACCCGGGCCCCGCAGGGCGCCCCCATCCCCGCACCGCTCTATGACACCTTGCCCCTCTGGGTGCTGATGGTGGTGTACTGGGCGGCCGCGGTTTCGAGCCACCTGAACATCGGGCACCGGCACCTGCTCCCGGCCTATGCTCCCCTTTTCGTGCTCTGCGGCGCGTCCGCGCGCTGGCTCGGGGACGGGGGACGAGCGGCGGGATTTGCCCGGCGATGGGCCGGCGCGGCCCTCTGCGCCCTGCTGGTCGTGCTCGCGGCCGAGTCCGCGTTGTGGTTCCCGAACTACCTTCCCTACGTGAACGGCGTCATCCGGCCGCGCGAGGCCTACCGGCACCTCGTGGACAGCTCCGTCGACTGGGGGCAGGACCTGCCGGCGGCCCGCCGCTACATCGACGAGCACCCGGAAGGCCGGCCGTACGTGCTCTCCTATTTCGGCATGGCCAGCCCCGCCTGGCACGGCGTCGATGCGCGGCTCATCACCTCCTTTGGCCTGCCGTATCGGCGGGACGACCCGGACCTGCTGCTGACCCGCCTTCCCGCTGGCTGGACGGGCCCTGACCTCGCCCGGATCCAGCGGGAACAGCCGGGCTACGACCCGATGGGCGTCGTCCCAATCGGGACCGACACCCACGCGGTGTTCCTGAGAAAGGCAGCGGAGCTCCGGCTCGCCCCCGGCACCTATCTCATCAGCGCCACGATGCTCCAGCCCGTGTACTATTCCGGCCCCTGGGGCCCCTGGAGCAGCCGCTACGAGGCGACCTATCGGCGGCTGAAGGCCGAGGTGGATCCGCTCCTGGACGCCGATCCCTCTGCCCGCGCCGCGGCGTTTCGCCAGTACGACATGGACGAACTGGCCCCGCTGCTCGCCTCCTTCGAGGAGTACCGTTTCGCGCGGCTCACCGACTTCCTGCGGCGCCGCACCCCCGACGACGAGATCAACGGCTCCATCCTCGTTTTCCGCGTGACCGCCGCCGACCTCGCCGCGGCTTTGGACTGACCGGAGGCGGTATCCACCCGCCTCAGGGCGCCAGCTCCCGCCTCAGGAAGGCCCAGGCGATGTCGCCCCTGAATTCGTGGTTGCCGGAGAAGGCGTCGAATTCGAAGTCCGGCGCATGCGGGCCGGGAAAATGGGCGCGCGCCAATTCCGCGGCGCGACGGGCGCCGGCGATGGGGAAAATCGAATCGCCGATCCCGCACTGGACCTGGAGCGCCCGCGGGCTGATGAGCCCGGCCAGCTCGCAACTGTTGAGGACGGCGGTCTCATTGGGCACGTGCGGGGGCGCTGAGGCGTCGGCGTGGGGATCGCGGAAGGAGCAGGAGGCCACCGCGGCGCGGATCCGGAAGTCGAGGGCCGCGGCGTAAAGCGTGTAAAAGCCGCCGTAGGAAAGCCCGATCATCGCCACCCGCCTCGGATCGACCTCGGGCCTCGCCTGCAGGACGTCGAGGGCCCTCATGAACTTGGTCACCTCGACCCCCATGAGCGTCGTGCCCGACCTCTTCAGCCGCGCGTCCAGCCGATCCCGGACGTCCGGGGGAATCGGGCTGCCGTGGTCGCGGTCATGGTACGGATACATGACCGAGAGGGGAGCGAAGGTGACATATCCCTCCGCAACCGCGCCCCGGACCATGTCGTGGTAGTTCGACCCGCCGTGAAAGGTTGCCAGCTCCGGAAACCCTCCCCCGCCGTGCACGGCGATCACCAGCGGCGCGGGGATCCTCGCCTTGCGCGGCACAATGTAGAGCCCGTAGGTCTCCATCAGCGGCGTGGACTGGATCCGGCAACGGTAGTAGGTCGCCACGGCGTCCTCGCCCGCCTTTTCCATCCGAACCGCAGGGCCGCCGGTGAAGCCGGGCGCCGGGTACCCCAGTCGCCGCCGAAATTCCGCCCGCAGCGCCGGGGCGCCGGCGTCCGTCGATCCCGCCGCGGCAGGCGCAGCCTGGGGAGCGGACTGCGGCAGCGAGTCGGCATAGGCCTCCATCTCCTTCCACTGGGCGACCCGGACGGGGCTGGAGGCCAGGAGGTCCTCCTCATAAAGATCCGCCCGCGGCGGCTGGGTTCCAAAAAGCGCGGCGGGCGCGGCCATCAGGGTTAGGATAAAAAGACGTGTCACCGTGGGCAATGCGGGGCGGTAGCCTCCGGAAAAACCATTGTCTTGTCAGGCCAAATCGGGCTCTGATCGCCGCTGCCACCCATGAGCGCACCCCTAAACGTGACGGTCTGGAACGAATTCAGGCACGAGCGGAAAAATCCGGCCGTCGCAGCTATCTATCCGACGGGAATCCACGGCGCGATCGCGGGCTTCCTGGCCCCCGACGCGGGGCTGCGGGTCCGCACCGCCACCCTCGACGAACCCGAGCACGGGCTGCCCGCGGCGGTCGTCGCTGAGACCGATGTCCTGGTCTGGTGGGGCCACACCGCGCACGCCGAGGTCGCCGACGCGGTGGTCGAGCGCGTCAGGCGGCGGGTCCTGGAGGGGATGGGCCTGATTGTCCTGCACTCGGGGCACTACTCGAAGATCTTCAAGGCCCTGATGGGAACGACCTGCTCCCTCCGGTGGCGCGAGTCCGGCGACCGCGAACGGGTGTGGACGGTGGCCCCCTCCCACCCGATCGCCCGGGGCGTCGGCGAATCCTTCGCGATCCCGGTCGAGGAAATGTACGGCGAGCCCTTCGGGATTCCCGAGCCCGAGGAACTGGTCTTCGTCTCGTGGTTCAGCGGCGGCGAGGTGTTTCGCAGCGGCTGCGCCTGGCGGCGGGGACACGGCCGGGTCTTCTACTTCCAGCCCGGGCACGAGACCTACCCCATCTACCACCAGCCCGAGGTGCAGCGGGTGATCGCCAACGCGGTCCGCTGGGCGGCGCCGACAGTCCGCATTCCGGACAACTGCCCGAATCCGCCCCCGCCGGAGCCGCCGGTTTAAGAGCCCGCGGGAACCAGGACCTTCCGGGCGGGAAAATCCAGGTCGAAGGGCTCGTCGGCGCCCGGCGCCTGGTAGGTGCCGATGATCACGTAGCGGTCCTTGCGCGCGGTGTTCGCCGTCGAGCCGTGCATGAGCCGGTCCGAGAAGACCACCGCGCCCCCGCGCTCCATGGCGCAGGTCACGACCTCGGTGTCCTTCCACTCCTCGCTGTCGGCCACGTTGAAGAAGTCGCCGTCGACGCCGCCCGCCTTGGACTTCCATTCCTTCAGATGGCTCCCCGGAACGACGGTCAGCGTGCCGTTCTCGGCCGCCGCATCGTCGAGGGGAATCCAGACCGAGACCTTCGGCCGGGTGCCCTTCCAGTAGAAGTAGTCGATGTGCCAGGGCGTCGCAAAGGCCCTGTCGGCCGCCTTGAAGACAATCTTGTCGTTGAGGAACATCACGCCCCCCGGCATGACGGCGCTCAGAAGCCCGACCACGCGGGGATCCTCCGAGAGGGCCCGGAAGGCCGCATTGTTGAGGGCGGCGTAAAGGCACACGGTCGTCCCGGGCTTCCCGACCTCGTTGAGGACACGGTGGGCCTCCTCCTTGAGCCGGGCGCACTCCTCCCCGGACAGCAGGTTTGGCACGATCAGGAATCCGTCCCGTTCGTAATTGGCGCGGAGGGTTTCAGGTGACTGGGCTTTCGGCATGGCGTCAGGGAGTATGCAGCATTTTGGGGCTTCCAATTCAATAGGCAAAATGTGCTGATGGGGAACCCCGGTCGATGACGCCCCGACGACTCACCCCAGTGCTCCGGCTTCAGGAGTGCGGCATCATCGCCGTTATCCTGGTCCTCGGGATCCTCCTGACCTGGTTCGGCGGCACGGTCCGCGCGCCGGTCTTTGAACGCGGCGCGGACGGCGCCCGCCACCGGGTCTACGAGACGGGCGCGGACGGGGCGCGGGTCCCCGCCTTTGCCGTCCGCAACAAGTTCCTCAACGCCCAAAACCTCGCGCAGCTTGCCAAGGATACGAGCTTCATCGCCATCATGGCGGTTGGGTCCGCGCTGGTGATCATCTCCGGGGGAATCGACCTTTCGGTGGGATCGCTCTACGCGCTGGCGTCGGTCCTCGGGGCTCTTGTGCTGCGTCACCTCGGTCCCGAGGGATCCGGCGCCGCGCATCACGGGTGGCAGGGCATCCTCCTCGCCGCCGCCGCCTGCCTCGGGGCCGCGGCCGCCTGCAGGGCGATCAACGGGGCGCTCATCGTCGTCCTGCGCGTCCATCCCTTCGTCGTGACGCTCGGGTCGATGGCCATCCTGAGGGGCCTGGCCTTCGTCATCACCTCCGGGCAGTCGGTCGGCGGGTTTCCCGACGGGCTTCGCGCCCTCGTCCGCTTCCAGGCCGGGGACGGCCTCACCGTGATCCCGCTGGCCGCGATGGTCCTGGCCACCGTCGCCGGCTGGATTTTCCTCGGGAGGCTGGCGGCCGGGCGGCGCGCCTATGCGGTCGGGGGCAACGAGCAGGCCGCCCGCTTCAGCGGGATCCGCGTCGCGCGGGTGAAGCTGCTCGTGTACACGCTCTCCGGGCTCTCGGCGGGCGTCGCGGCGTTCCTGGCGATCGGCTACTACGGCGCGGCCAGCTCCGGGGACGGCCAGGGCTACGAGCTGAGCGTGATCGCCGCCGCCGTCGTGGGCGGCGCCAGCCTCTCGGGCGGGCGCGGATCGGCGCTCGGCGTCGTCCTGGGGGCGCTGGTCATCCAGATGATCGGCAGCGGCATCGTTTTGCTGGGAATCGACCAGAACTACAGCCAGATTGTCCTCGGCTCCGTCGTGATCGCCGCGGTCGTCCTCGACAACCTCAACACCTGGCTCGCCCGCCGCCAATTCCTGAAATGAAAATCCCGCGCCCCTCGGTCCTCGCCTGCCTGCTCCTGTCGGCATCCGCCGCGTTCGCCGCCGGCGGCCGCACGATCACGATCGGGGTCATCGCCAAGTCGCAGAGCAACCCGGTGTTCCAGGCGGCGCGCGTCGGCGCGGAGGAGGCCGCCCGGGACCTCGGCGCGAGGCTCCACGCGGACATCAGGATCGACTGGCGGACGCCCAACGACGAGGACGCCCAAAAGCAGGCCCAGGCGGTCGAGCAGCTCGTCCTGGCGGGGGCCGACGGGATCGCCGTCAGCTGCTCGGACGCCAACAAGCTCACCGACGCGATCAACGCCGCGGTCGACCACGGGGTTCCCGTCGCCACCTTCGACTCGGACGCGCCCGCGAGCCGGCGCTTCGTGACCTTCGGCATCGACGACGAGAAGTGCGGCGAGGTGATCATGGCGACCCTGGTGAAGACGATGAACGGCAGGGGCGTTGTCGCCATCCTCGCGGGAAGCCAGAACGCGCCCAATCTCCAGAAGCGCATGCGCGGGGCCGTCGCCGAGGCGGCCCGGCACCCGGGAATCACGATCCGGGGGGTCTATTACCACAAGGAGACCCCGCAGGATGCCGCGGCCAAGGTCGAGCAGGTGATGGAGGCCAATCCCGACATCAACGGCTGGGCGATGGTCGCCGCGGCGTGCCTGTTCACCGACAATGCGCTCCCCTGGCAGCCCGGTGCGGTCAAGTGCGTCGCGATGGACGCCCTTCCGCCCGAGCTCGCCTACCTGCGGTCCGGCCAGGTCCAGGTCCTGTACGCGCAGCAGTGCTACCAGTGGGGCTACCGCTCGGTCGAGCTGCTGGTCGACAGGATCCTCCTGGACCGGAGCCCCGCATCCGTGAAGGAGGTCAGCCCCCTGATCCGGGTGGACCCGTCGAATGTGGACGCCTTCGCGAGGAACTGGGATGTCTGGCTGCGCAAATGACGGCGTTCATCGAGTTCCGCTCCGTTTCAAAGCGCTTCCCCGGGGTCCAGGCGCTGGATGGCGTGGGCTTCTCCGTGGCGCGCGGCTCCTGCCACGGGCTCATTGGCGAGAACGGGGCGGGGAAGAGCACGCTTGGAAAGATACTCGGGGGTATCCACGGGGCCGATGCGGGGGAAATCCTCCTGGAGGGCCGCCCGATCCGACCGCAGACGCCGCTTGAGGCCCGTGCGCTGGGGATCGCCCTGGTCCACCAGGAGCTTTCCTTCTGCCCAAACCTGACCGTGGCCGAGAATCTCTGCCTGGGGGACCTTCCGGCGCGCAGGGGCTGGCTGGACCGCGCGCGGCTGCGGGCGCGCGCCCGCGGGATGCTCGCCGAAATCGGCTCGACCGCCGACCCGGACGCCCTGGTCGGGACGCTCTCCCCGGGACGCGAGCAGCAGCTCCAGATTGCCGCGGCGGTTGGAACGGGCGCGCGGGTCATCGTCATGGACGAGCCGACGAGCGCGCTGTCCGCGGGGGAGACCCGCGAGTTCCGGCGGCTGGTCGGGGACCTGAAGGCGCGGGGGATCACGCTCATCTACGTATCCCACCGGATGGACGAGCTCTTCGAGATGTGCGACGCGATCACCGTCCTGCGCGACGGCAGGCACGTCTCCACCGAGCCGATCGGCGCGACCAGCCCGGACCGGGTCGTCTCCCAGATGATCGGCCGGACGCTCTCCGCCGCGCAGTCCGCCCACCTCGACCTTTGCCCCGGCGGGGAGCGCCTTGCCGTCGCCGGCCTCGCCTCGCCGGGGCGTTTCACGGGCGTGAATCTCAGCGTCCGCGCCGGGGAGATTGTCGGCATCGCCGGGCTGATCGGGGCGGGCCGCAGCGAGGTCCTCCAGGCGATCTTCGGCCTCGACCCGGCGGCGACCGGGGAGGTTCGGGTCGACGGCCGCGGGCTTCGGCTCGGATCGGTGACAGCCGCCCTGCGCTCCGGGTTGGGACTGCTGCCGGAGGACCGCAAGCGGCAGGGCCTCGTCCTGACAATGAACGTCCGCGAGAACTGCACGCTTTCCGCCCTTTCCCTCTTCTCCCGCGGGGGATGGATGCGGCGGCGCGCCGAAAGGCGCGCCGCGGCGGAGGCCTGCGAGCTGCTCCGGGTCAGGACGCCCTCCCCGGAGTCCCCCGTCGCCGGCCTGAGTGGGGGAAACCAGCAGAAGGTCACCCTGGCGAAGTGGCTGGTCCGATCCTGTGAGGTCCTCCTGGTTGACGAACCCACCCGGGGGGTCGATGTCGGCGCGAAGGCGGAGATCCACCGGCTGCTCGGGGACCTGGCCTGCCGGGGAAAAGCCATCCTCCTGGTCTCCTCCGAACTGCCCGAGTTGATCGGGCTCTGCGGGCGGATCCTCGTCATGCGGGGCGGGCAGGTCGTCTCGGAGATCGGTCGCCCGGACTTTAGCGAGGACGCGCTGATGCGGCGGATGACCGGGCTCGCCGCTTGATTTATTCACCATGAGCACCTTCGACAAATACGCGGCAACCCTTCACGAACGCCTCAAGGCGTCGGTGGCGACCGGTCCGGCGGGCGGCGAACTTCCGATGCAGGCCGCCCTCGACGCCTGGCGGAGCATCACCGAGGCGGCACGGCGGCAGGACAGGGCCCACTACTTTGTCGGCAACGGCGCCAGCGCGACGATGGCCAGCCACATGGCGCTCGACTGCTCGAAGAACGCCGGGATCCGCGGGCTCGCCTTCAACGATGCCGCCTACCTGACGGCGATCGGAAACGACCTGGGCGGCGACCAGACCTTCGCCGCGCCGCTGCGCTGGCACGCCCGGGCCGGGGACGTCCTCGTCGCGATTTCAAGCTCGGGCCGTTCCCCGAATATCGTTGCCGCTATAAGTGCCGCCAGGGAAAAGGGATGCAGCATCATAACCCTGACGGGGATGGGGGCGGACAACCCGTCCCGAAAGCTGGGCGACCTGAATTTCTACGTGCCCGGGAGGACGTACGGCTGCGTCGAGTCGCTCCACCAGGTCATCCTCCACTGCTGGCTGGACCAGTGCATGGGGATCAGCGAATGCGGCCCGGGGACCGGGTAAATAAAAAGGCCGCCCGAATGCGCGGGCGGCCTTGTTTTGGGGATAAACAGGCTGTCTTACTTGCGCGACACGATGGCGTAGAGGACGGCGGCGGCGATCAAGCCGACGAGGCCGTTGCTACCCAGGCTCGCGATGATCTTCGTCACGTTGCCGATCACGTCGCCGATGAACGCGACATTGCCGCCGACCAGGACCTGCAGGACTATCGCCAGCGCGAGCAGGGCGACGGCGAGCTCGGTCACTTTCTTCAGGACGCCAACTATCGAATCTAGGTATTGCATAACAATCCGTAGTTTATTTTGGGGGTTGGGGTTGAACTAACTGACACTGACTGACTAAGTAAAATTACATACCCTTTCCCCAGTCCGCACAACCAGAAAATTCGGCATTGGGGCCTGTGAGAATCCGCACTTCCGGACCGTAAATTTTGGCGGCGTGACCCGGGGCTGCGGGCGAACCGTCCGGCAGGATCGGGTTCGCAATCACGAAGCGCGACCTTCCTATAAATTGCGCAATATCAGGAAGATCAAAATCGAGCAAAACTCCCGGAATCACCGCGTCCATGATTCCCTGGTGCAACCGGGCGCCGACAATGTCCCGGTAGGAAAGGAAGGTTCCGGCGACGAGGACTCGCGCGATTCGGGGCTCGATCGCCGCGGCAAACAGGGCGATCAATCCGGCCGTGCCTTTTCCGATCACCCCGACGCGTTGCGCGTCGACATCGGGCCTGCCGACGGCGTAGGCGAACACGGAGAGAAGGTCGAAGGCCTGCATGCCGGCAATCGTCTTTCCGACGAGGATCGCCCGCATGTCCGGATCGTAAACATCGCTGTAAACCACCAGCGGCCTCCGGGTGCGGCACTCGCCCAGCCCCCGGAGATCGGCGGCGACCACCACACTTCCCCGCCCGGCCAGTTGCTCGTAAAGCCCGCCCGGCGCGGATCCCTCCGCCTTGCCCGCCTCGCTGACCGCGACCAGCGCGGGCTTTCGCGCCGCGCCCCCGGCGGGGACGAAGACCAGGATGGGAATGCGGATGCCCGGCTCCGTCTCCAGGACCCGCCGCTCGACCCGGCAGCCCGGCCGGTCGAAGCCGCCCCGGTCCTCGACGCGGGGTAGCCCCGTTGGGGGAGACATCCGCAGCCTGCGTGCGACCAGCGCGGGCATCTGCGCGGCGCCCTCGGGCGACGCGGCCGCGCGTCGCGCATGGATCCCATCGGCGGCAGCGGCATTGCGACGCTGGACAGTCGTCGCGTCAAACGAGGTCAGCACCTGCCCGGTGGGGGTGCAATTCAGGGCTTCGATGGGCTCGATCGCCGTGTCCGGCTCCGGTTCGGAATGGCTGCAGCCCTGGAGCCACCGCTCCATCCAGGCGTAGGTGGCCTCCCGCCGCGGCTTCGACCAGCTGTGCGTGTCGTCGTGCTCGAAGTAGCCTGCCCGCTCGCCCGCCCCGAGGAGGGAGTAAACCCTCCTGACCTCCTCCATGGAGGCCCGCGTCCCGGCGATCGGGAAAAAGTCCCGCGTGGCGGCGAGCACCGTGAACGGCTTGGGTGCGAAGGCGATCGGGAAGTCCGGGAAATCCAGGCCGTCGCGCAGGAAGTTCGGGAAGTTCTGCTCGGCGTCCTGGGGTCCCAGGGCGACCCAGAGCGTCTCCCACGAGGTGATGTAGCAGCACGGTGCCGCGGCGGCCAGCCGGGGTTCCAGGACGGCGAGGTACGAGGTCTGCGTACCGCCGCCCGAATTCCCAATGACGCCGATCCTCGATCCATCCACATCCGGGCGGCCCGAAAGATAATCCACCGCGCGAATTCCGTCCCAAACCTCGTAATAGGCCATGTTGCGCCCCGTGAGCAGGCACTGGAGCCCCGACATCGTGTGCGCCTCCGGGCAACTGGACACGAGCAGGGTCCCGGTCGCCGCGTCGTAGTACTCCTTCCTCTCGCCCTCGTCGGGCGGATCGTAGGCCAGGACGACAAAGCCCCGGCGCGCGAGATTGATGAAGAGCCGCTGCCCCTCCTCGAATGCCTTTCCCTCCTCGTAATGGCCCATCGCCGCCAGGACCGCCGGGTAGGGTCCCCGGCCGCCGGCTGGGACGTACACATTCGCCGTCACATAGTTTGCCGGCTGGCTCTGGAAGACGAGCTTCTCGACCCGGTATCCCTCGCGCACGAGGGTGCCGGTGATGCGCGCCTCGAGCGGCGTCCGCTCCTCCGGGAGTCCGCCGATCGATGCCAGGATCGTCGCCCGGATCCGCCCCTGGCGTTCCGCCACGTCCGCCGGCGCGGCCAGGGACGCGATCGACGCGGCCCGCTCCCGGAGCTGCGCGCGGGCCAGGCGGGTGCAATACTCGTGAACGGTCTCGCTCAGGCCGCCACAGACCTCAAGCGGGTCACCCGACGGCGGTTTGGACTCCGGTTTCAGGGCCACAGTCGGATGGTTTCAGCGCCGTTTGCCGAGGTCAACCCAGCGCGGCCCCGAGGGCGGCAAGCTGGGGCCGGAAGCTCTCGTCAATAAGGCCGGCGCGCGTCAGCGGAAGGTCCCAGGTCACGACGCCGCCCTTGCTGTTGATGAACTTCGTGTAGCCGATCGTAAGCTCATCGGGAAAACGGACGGGGCCCTTTCCCCACCATTCGCCCATGATCGTCAGGACGTGAAGCTGGGCGCCGTTCAGGTAACGCGAATAGTTTTCCAGCCGGGAATAATCCGGGGTGTTGCCCGGGGCCACGCTCATGTCCCGCTCGATCTCCCCGGCGGTGTAGTCCTCGAACTCGGTCATCGAGTAAACCGGCGTGCGAAGCCCGTTGTTAAACGCCACCAGGGAATCCGGATTTCCCGCCTTGAGCGCCTCGGCGAAGCTCCGGTAGTTCGGAGCGTCCGGATGGCGGTAGGCGGCCGCATCGTAGGGCCCGTCAACCCACCACCCGTGCACGCGGCGCCCCCAGCGCAGGGCCCATTCCCGGACAACCCGCTCCCAGTTCCGCTGGAGGGTGGTCATCCGGTCGTCGCGCGGCGTCTCCAGCCGCTCCTTGGCCACCCGGTCGGTGGCCGGCGCCCCGCCCGGGAGGTAGACCATCAGCCGGATTCCATGGGGCTCGAAGGCCCGCGCCAGGTCGGCGATCAGGTCCCTCCGGGAACACCGGCTCGGGGAGATCCGGACGATCTCGTCATAGGCCGCGTTGGGCGACAGGTAGAAACCCGAGTTCTGGCCGATCGTGATGAAGAAATACGGGACCCGGGCCTCGGCCAGCTGCCGGGCCAGGCCGTCGACGTCAAAGGCGTCGATCCTCCGGTTCCAATCGTCGGGAGTCAGGTCGATCGGCTTGAGGTTGCTCGCCGCATCCGCGAGGTAATGGGTGAGGATGCCCCACCGGCATTTCATGAACCAGTCCGTGTTCGCCCGCTTCCAGGTGTTCGTCTGCATTTGACGGCTCCCATCAGCATTCCCCTCCCCCTCATGACAAGCCATTTCCGGCGGCATAGCCGTCGAAAGTTGCCTTTCATTTCACGGCCTTTTTTTCCATCCTGCCCCAACCCATGAAAATTTCCCACGACCTTGCGTCCGCAAACTGGACGCTCGCCGGGTACATCCCCGAGACCTGGCGCGCCTTCATCGGCACGGACACCGCCGTCCCGATCATGAGCGAGACGCAGGAGCTCCCCGCCCGGGTGCCCGCGTCCGTCCAGCAGCTCCTCCTGGAGGCCGGCCAGATCCCGGACTGGAACCGGATGATGGACAGCCGCGCCGCCGAGTGGGTCGAGAACCGGGTCTGGGTCTTCACCACCACGCTCCCCCGGTCCCGTTTCGCCGGCGGCGGCTCCCGGCGGCTCCGCTGCCTGGGCCTCGATTACTCCGGCTGGATCTGCTTCAACGGAACCCTCGCGGGCCGCTTTGAGAACGGGTTCGTCCCGCACACCTTCGACCTCTCGGCGATCCCGCTGGCCGACGAGAACACCCTGCGGATCGTCTTCGACCTGCCGCCGCGCTGGCTCGGCCAGTTCCACCACACCTCGCAGATCAAGGACTGGAAGGCCCGCTTCAACTACACCTGGGACTGGATGCCCCGCCTCGTGCAGATCGGCGTCTGGGACCAAATCAGCCTCGATGTGTCCGACGGCAATGAACTCGACGCCATGCGCTGCGCGCTCACACCCGACGGATTCACGCTCTTTGGCCGGAGCACCGGCCCGGTCGAGGTGCTTCTTGAGGACGGCGATCGCCGCCTCGTCCGGGAGACGGTGGACCCGGCCCGGCTCGCCGCGGGGGCCGCGTTCAACGGGCTTCCCGTCGAGCCGTGGTGGCCGCACGGCGAGGGCCCGCAGAAGACCTACCGGCTCACCTGCCGGCTGCCCGGTCCCGCCGGGTCAGTCCACGACGAATGGACGCGGACCGTCGGTTTCAAGAGCGTCGCCTGGAAGCCCTGCGCCGGCGCACCGGCCGCGGCCGACCCGTGGATCTGCGTGGTCAACGGGCGGCCCCTCTTTCTCCAGGGCGTGAACTGGACGCCGATCCGGCCCAATTTTGCGGACCTGAAGGCCGCCGACTACGAGCTGCGGATCCGAGCCTACGCGGAACTGGGGGTGAACGTGTTCCGGGTCTGGGGCGGGGCCTCGCTCGAGACATCAACCTTCTACGACCTCTGCGACCGGCACGGGATCATGGTCTGGCAGGAGTTTCCCTTTTCGTCCTCCGGGATCGACAACTGGCCGCCCGAGGACCCGGTGGTCATCGCGCAGACCCAGCCGATTGTCCGCTCCTACATCAGCCGCCGCCAGCACCACGCCTCGGTCCTTCTCTGGTGCGGCGGCAACGAGCTGCAGGGATCCCCGGACGGGGGCAAGGTCGGCTCGGGCAAGCCCACCCCGCGCGATCACCCGCTCCTGCGCATGATGGCCGCCGAGGCCGCGGCGCTCGACCCGGACCGGCGCTTCATCCACACCTCCGCCAGCGGTCCCCGCGAGCTCGGAATCGAGAGTGAGTTCGGCCAGGGGCTCAACTGGGACGTCCACGGGCCCTGGATGCCCGAGACGGAGGAGTACTGGAGGAAGGACGACGCGCTCTTCCGCTCCGAGGTCGGCTCCCCCGGGGCCAGCCCGATTTCCGTCCTGGAGAAATACTACGCGCCGCTCTCGCTGCTCCCGCTCGATGAGCGCAACCCGCTCTGGCGCCGCTTCTGGTTCTGGATCGACGCACCGAAGTTCCAGAAGGCGAACGGCCGCGAGCTCCGCAGCCTCGAGGAGTATGTCGCCTGGAGCCAGCAGCTTCAGTCCGAGTCGCTCCAGCGGGCCGCCCGCTCCTGCAAGGGCCGCTTCCCGGCCTGCGGCGGCCTGATCATCTGGATGGGCCACGACTGCTTCCCCTGCCCCAACAACACCGCGATCCTGGACTTCGACGGCCGCCCCAAGCCCGCAGCCCTCGCCCTCGGCGAAATCTTCCGCGCCCGGAAATAGCTCTGCCATCGGGCGATTCCCCTCCCGGGCGGCTTTGAATGCGACCCACGCCGAATCTCCCGTGGATTGATGCGCCTGGGAGCCAGGGATTGACAAACGTACGGTTTACCGTACGCTCTGTGCATGACTGCAATTCCCGTCACCAAGGCGCGGGCCATGCTTTATGAGCTGGTCAACGGTGCCGAGGCCTCGCATGAGCCAATCCAGATCACCGGCAAGCACGGCAACGCGGTGCTGATTTCCGAGAGCGACTGGCGCAGCATCCAGGAGACCCTGTACCTGCTATCCATACCGGGAATGCGCGAGTCCATCCGAAAGGGGATCAAGGAGCCGCTTTCCAAGTCATCGAAGGCACTCGCCTGGTGAGCTGGGACCTTTACTTCACCAAGCAGGCCCAAAAGGACGCCAGGAAGATTTCCTCGTCCAACCTCCGCCCGAAGGCTGAAGCCCTGCTTGAGATCATCAGGAGCAATCCCTTCCAGACCCCCCCTCCATTCGAGAAACTCGTGGGCGACCTTGAGGGTGCGTTCTCACGACGCATCAACATCCAGCATCGATTGGTTTACCAGGTCATGAAGGAGAAGAATGCAGTGAAGGTCCTGAGGATGTGGACGCATTATGAGTGATGCGCCCTTCTCCCCTGCGGAATTAACCGCGCGCAAAGCGCGGTGTGGGCGTCTAATATAAGTGACAATTCGGCCGGGGCGGCTTTTTACGGGTTGCTCCGCTGCAACGGTTTGCACAATATTGGATATGGGCACTCAGGAAAAGGTGTCGTTTGAGGAGGTCTGCCGGCGGGCGACGCTATTGCCCTGCGCGCCCCGGCTCCTTCCCCGGCTCATCAGCGCGATGAAGGAACCCGAGTCCGCAGCCGAGCGGATCGGCGAAATCATCCGGCAGGACAGCGGGCTGGCGGCGAGCACGCTTCGCCTCGCCAATTCCGCCTCCTACGGGCGCGAGATTCCGATCGCCGACCTCACCCAGGCAATCGTCGTCCTGGGCAGGAGCGAGATCTACCGGATCGCGGCGCGCGCGATGGTCGCCCGGTGGGAGGAGGCGCACCAGAAGGCGCTCCCGTGGGGTCCCGGCGCCCTCTCCCAGCACTCGCTGTCCGTCGCAGTGGCCGCGGAGGCGCTCGGCGGGCTCAGGGGCATTGACGACGTCACCACCGCCTACACCGCGGGCCTGGTCGGGGACGTCGGGCTCCTGGCGCTCGCGTTTGTGTGCTCGGACGTCTACCCGCGGGTCAGCACCCTGTCCCGAAACGGCGGCTGCCGCTGGGAGGAAGCGGAATCCCGGGTTCTTGGATTCAACAACCGGACCGTGGGCGCGGCGCTCATGCGCTCCTGGAACTTTCCGTCCGCCTTTGTCACGATGGTCGCGTTCCAGAACAACGCCGACGCGGCGCCGCCCCAGGACAGGCCCTTCATCGCCCAAATGCAGGCGGCCCGATACCTCGCCAACTCACTGGGGTCGTTCGGAACCCCGGAGGAATTCTACTTCGAGCCGCAGCAGGATTTGCTCGCCCGCCACGGCTATACCCCCGCGCTGCTCAAGGATGCGTACGAGAAGGCAAAGGCGAAGATGGAGAGAAAAGTCGGATTGATATAGGACAGCTGAAAGCAGCACCCAGAAAGTAGAAATTAGTAATTACTACTTTCCGTTCCTATAAGTCCTATTCCTTCCTCAGCGCCAGCAGCCCGGCAACGACCCTATCCCTCTCCCGCGATAGGTCGTCTATCGAGCGGCTTCCCGCCTCCTCAGCGACTCCCTTGATCAGCGCCTCGCGCAATTCCGGGGTCAGCACGGGATTTCCAAGATCGGCCCACCAGCTGGCGAAGGGGCCGGAGAGATGCTCCAGGAAGTGCCGCATCCCGCCCTTTCCGCCGCCGAGATGGAGCGTCAGGTGCGGGCCCATCACGCCCCAGCGAAGGCCCGGTCCCCAGGCGACCGCCGCGTCCACGTCCGATACGCTGGCCGCGCCGGTGGCAACCAGGTGCACCGCCTCGCGCCAGAGCGCCGCCTGCAGCCGGTTGGCGACATGGCCCGGGACCTCCTTGCGGATGTGGATCGGCCGCTTGCCGCAGGCCGCGTAAAATTCCATGGCCCGCGCGATCGCGTCCGGCGAGGTGGCCGCGCCGCCGACCACCTCGACCAGCGGGATCAGGTAGGGCGGGTTGAAGGGATGCCCGATCACGCAGCGCCCCGGGCGGGCGCACGCGGACTGGATCGCGCTCATCTTCAGGCCGGAGGAACTCGACGCGAGCAGCGCGTCGGGCCGGGCCGCCGCATCCATCTGCGCGAAGAGCGCGGTCTTCATCTCGATCCGCTCGGGCGCGCTCTCCTGCACGAAATCCGCGCCGGCCACCGCCTCGCCAAGGTCCGCGGTGAAGCGCAGCCGCTCCCGCGACGCCGCAGGGTGCAGCCCCAGGCCGGTGAGAAGGGGCCAGACGCGGTCGACAAACGCCCGGAGCTCGGAATCGGCGCCGGGGGACGGATCGGTTGCGACGACATCGAGGCCCCGCGCCAGGAAATGCGCAGCCCATCCCGAGCCGACCAGCCCCGTCCCGACGACGGCCACGCTGCGGATAGTTGAGGGGGTTTCCATGGTAATTGAGCCGGGTCAGGCCGTCGTGAAGGCGCAGCCGGTCTTCGCGCGGACCTCGTCCAGCGCGACCCCGGGCTGCAGCTCGGTGAGGACCAGGCCGCCGCCGGGCTTCACGGTGAACACGCACAGGTCGGTGATGACGAGGCCGACCACCCCGCGGCCCGTGATCGGCAGCGTGCAACGCGGCAGGATCTTCGGGCTCCCGTCCTTAGCGCAGTGCTCCATCACGGCGACAACCCGGGAAACGCCGGCCACCAGGTCCATCGCGCCCCCGGGCCCCTTTACCATCTTCCCGGGCACCATCCAGTTGGCGATATCGCCATTCTCCGCCACCTCCATCGCACCGAGGATCGCCAGGTCGATGTGGCCGCCGCGGATCATCGCAAAGGAGTCCGAGCTCGAGAAGAACGCGGCCCCGGGAGCGGCTGAGACGGTCTGCTTCCCGGCATTGATGAGGTCGGGATCGACGGCGTCCTCCTCCGGGAACGGTCCGACCCCAAGCAGGCCGTTCTCCGACTGGAACGTCACGTTTATCCCGGGAGGAACGTGGTTGGCGACCAGGGTCGGGATGCCGATGCCCAGGTTGACATAATAGCCGTCCCGGAGCTCGCGGGCGGCGCGCCGGGCCATCAGGTCCCGGGCGGCCGACTCCTTCCTCGATGCGGCCGCCCCGCGCACCGTGCGGAATTCGATCCGCTTCTCGTAGGAGCCGCCCTGGATGATCCGGTCGACGTAGATTCCCGGCGTGTGGACCTGGTCGGGATCGAGCGCTCCCACGGGGACGAGCTCCTCGACCTCGGCCACGCAGACCCGCCCGCAGGTCGCGATCATGGGGTTGAAATTCCGCGCCGTCCTGCGGTACACGAGGTTACCGGCCGTGTCGCCCCGCCACGCCTTCACAATCGAGAGGTCCGCGCGGATACCCGGCTCGAGGACGTAGTCGGCCCCGTCGAACACCCGGGTCTCCCTGCCCGCGGCCAGCGTGGTCCCATACCCGGTGCGCGTGTAAAATCCGGGGATTCCCGCGCCGCCCGCCCTCAGGCGCTCGGCGAGCGTGCCCTGGGGGACGAGCTCCAGCTCGAGCTCGCCACTGAGGACCTGCCGCTCAAATTCCCGGTTCTCGCCGACATAGGAGGCGACCACCTTTCGGACCTGCCGGGTGCCCAGCAGCAGCCCCATCCCGAAGTCGTCCACCCCGGCGTTGTTGCCGACAATCGTCAGCCCCTTCACCCCGCTGTCCCGCAGCGCGCCGATGAGATTCTCGGGAATGCCGCAAAGACCGAATCCTCCCGCGGCGACGGTCATCCCGTCCCGGAGCAAACCGGCGAGCGCCGCGCGGGGGTCGTTGAACACCTTGCTCATGGCAGCTCGACGCACGCCGCCAGGGCCTCGCCGCCGCCGATGCACACTGCCGCCAGCCCCCGCCTGGCCCCCCGCTCCCGCATCGCGGCGATCAGCGTGACGAGGATCCGCGCGCCGCTGGCGCCGATCGGGTGCCCGAGGGAAATCGCGCCGCCGCGGACATTGAGCCGTTCGCGGGGCACGGACATCTCGGCGGCGAAGGCCATCGGCACCACGGCAAAGGCCTCGTTGACCTCCCACAGGTCGACATCCCCGGGCCGCCACCCGGCGGTCGCGAGCGCGTTTCTCGCGGCCTGGACCGGCGCGGTCGTGAACCAGAGGGGCTCCTGCCCGTGACCGGCGAAGGAGACCAGCCGGGCGATCGGCGCGAGCCCCCCTGCCGCGGCGCGCTCCGGGGTCGCCAGGACGAGCGCCGCCGCGCCGTCGGCGATCGCCGAGGCGTTCGCCGGGGTGATCGTCCCGTCCTTGCGGAACGAGGGCTTCAGGTGGGGAACCTTGTCGTAGACGACCTTGCCGGGCACCTCGTCCAACGCGACGCCGCCCGTCATCCCGGGCGTCCCGGGAAGGTCGACCGGCGTGATCTCGGCGGCGAAGCGGCCGTCCTTCTGGGCGGCGTTGGCGCGCACGAAGGACTCGATGGCATAGGCGTCCTGCTGCTCCCTGGAAAAATGATAGCGCGCCGCGCAAACCTCCGCGCACTCGCCCATGGAGACATCCCCGTACGGATCCCACAGGCCGTCGGCGATCATCGAGTCGACGACCTGCTGGTGGCCCAGCCGGTACCCTTCCCTCGCCTTGGGCAGGAGGTAGGGGGCGAGGCTCATGCTCTCCATTCCGCCCGCGACGGCGAGGGTCCCGTCGCCCGCCGCAAGGAGCCGGGACGCATCCATGACCGCCTGCATTCCCGAGCCACATACCTTGTTCACCGTGACCGTGCGCACCGACTGGGGGAGCCCTGCGGCCAAGGCGGCCCGCCGGGCCGGCGCCTGTCCCTGCCCGGCCTGGAGAACGCTGCCCATGATCGCATCCGAGACGCCCTCAAGGTCGACGCGGGCGGCCTGAAGGGCGCCGCGGATCGCAGCGGCGCCGAGGCTCCACGCCGGCACCCGGGACAGCGCGCCCTGAAACGAGCCCAGCGGCGTGCGCGTTGCTGAGAGGACGACGATGCCGGGCATGCACCCCAGCAATGGCGAATGACGCGTGCCGAGTAAAGTGAGATAACCTCAGCGGGTCCGGCGGATGCCCACGAGGGCGCGGTGCAGGTTCGCGAGCGTCACCGGCTTGGCCAGGAACTGGTTCATCCCGGCCGCCAGGCATCGCCTCTGCTCATCGGGCATCGCCGCAGCCGTGAGCGCGACAACCGGGACCGCCGAGGCCCTCCGGCGCAGCGGGTCCGCGTCGCCCGACCACCCGCGAATCCGGCGGGTCGTCTCCCAGCCGTCGAGGACGGGCATGTGGCAATCCATGAGGATCGCATCGGGAAGCGGCCCCGCCACCAGCGCGGCGAGCGCCTTTTCCCCGTCTCCTGCAACCGTGTAGGGGCAGCCCAGGTGCTGGAGCTGCGCCCCAAGGATCTTCTGGTTCATCAGGTTGTCCTCCACCACGAGGACGTTGAGGCCCAGCGGGACGTCCAGCGACGCGGCGGGACCGCGCGAGTCGGGCTGCCGGTCGATGCGCCGGAAGGGCACCGTGAAGTGAAAGGACGATCCGGTGCCGACGCTGCTCTCGACCTCCAGGCGCCCGCCCATCATGCAGACAAGCCGGGCGCTGATCGCGAGCCCCAGGCCGGTCCCTCCAAACCGCCGGGTCGTCGACGTGTCGGCCTGCGTGAAGCGCTCGAAGATCCGGTCCAGCGTCGCCTCGTCCATGCCGATTCCCGTGTCCCGGACCTCCACCCGGAGCTGGATGGGATCGGCGTCGGGCTCCGGCGAGCCGACCGACACGGTCACGCGGCCGCCCGGCGGCGTGAACTTGATCGCATTGGAGACAAGATTGAGGAGAACCTGCCGGAACCGGTAGCTGTCCCCCTCCATGAAGCGCGGCAGGCCCGGCCCAAGCACCGTCTCGACGCGCACGCGGCCCTGCGCGGCCTTCGATCCGACCAGCTCGGTCATGCCGCCGATCGTCGGCTCCAGCTCGAAGGGGTGCACCTCGAGCTCGAGCTGCCCGGCCTCGATCTTGGAAAAGTCGAGGATGTCGCTGAGCACCCGCATCAGCAGGTCGCCCGACTCGGCGATCAGCCGCACGTGGCTCGCGGCCTCCGGGGAGAGGTCGCCGCGGTGGACGAGCAGGTCGGAGGAGGCGATGATCCCGTTGAGCGGCGTCCGGATCTCGTGGCTCATGTTCGCAAGGAACTCGCTCTTGGCCAGCGAGGCCTCGGTCGCGCGGCGGCTGGCCGCCTCAAGGTCCCGGGTCCGCTCCGACACCAGGTGCCCGAGCCGCCCGTTCATGAGGCGCGTCTCCCGCAGCGACTCCTCGCTGCGGCGGTGGGCCGACTCGATCATCCGCACAACCGACATCCCGAGGAGGAAGACAAACCCGAGGGCCAGCAGGCCGTCCCGCAGCAGCGTGGCGCCGGCAAACGCGACGATCCCCGAGGTCTCCCCGGCCCGGAGCGCGACCTGGTGGAGCCCCACCATGCACGCGACAATGAAGGCAAAGACCCCGGCCGCCACCACCCGCGACGAGAAGAGGATCGCCACCAGCAGCATCACGACGTCCAGCGCGAACATCTGGATGGCGATGCCGAGGGGCTCCGCATACGCCCCGGACTTGAACACGAGGATGCTCGCGCTCACGAGGATCGCGCCCACCAGTCCACTCGCCGCGATCTCCAGCCGGCCCCTGAGGAGAAGCCGCAGGGACAGAAGCGCCGCGATCTCCATCACCAGGTTGAGCGCGATCCGCCGGAGCAGCTCGGGGGGCTGGACCAGGAGGATCTTGGCGATGTTGAGCGGGACGAAGGCGGCGATCGCCACGTCGAACCCGGCCAGGAGCCGCGCCTTCAGGCCGACGAAAAGCGGCCGGTCGCTGTAGGCGGCGTCCAGCCGGGCCAGCAGGGATTGCACGATCCGCTTCATGGTCGGGCGCAGCGCCCTCAGGTCAGCTCGTTTTGTAGAAACTCGAGCGACTCCCCGTTCGGGCCCTCGCAGAATGAAATCCGGACCGGGACCTCGCCGATCCCGTTGGTCGAACTGATGGCAATGCTCTTCGGCTCGACGGTGATCCGGTAGCCAGCCGACCGCACGCGCTCGGTCACCTCGTCGATGCGGCTCGTGCGCAGGGCGAAGTGGTGCAGCGACCCGTTGGGGGCCGGGACATAGCCAAGGTCCTCAAACACCTCCACATAGTTCCCGTCGCCCCCGTCGAGCATCACGGCGCGCTGGGGCGCCTCGCCCCAGGCAAGCTTGGGGGAGAACCCGAGCACCTCGCGGTAGAATCGCATCGTGCGATCCCAATCGCGGGTTTTCATGCAGATGTGGTGCAGGCCGCCGCGGCCGAGAATGGGATTGGTCATGCTTTCGCAGCCTAATGCGTTCGCCCCCGTCCGCAAGCCAGTCCGCATCAGCCCTTGAGGGCCCCGGCCGAGAGCCCGCGGACAAAGAGCCGCATCGTGAAAAGGAAGAGGACGATCAGCGGGATCGACGCGACGAAATAGGCCGCCATGATCTCGCCCCACTGCTTCACGTACTCGCCGTCCAGGTAGATCAGGCCGACGCCCACCGTGAACAGCCCGGGGTCGCGCAGGACGATGAAGGGCATGAGAAAGTCGTTCCATATCCCCAGGAAGGAGAGGATCGCCAGCGTGCCGATGATCGGGCCGGACATCGGAATGACGATGGTGAGGACCTGCTGGAGGTGGGAGGCCCCGTCGATCTCGGCCGCCTCGAAGAGGTCGCGGGGAAGGTCGTCGATGAAGTTGCGCAGGACGAAGATGTTGAAGACCTGGCCGCCTGCGACGCCGAGGAGGATCAGCGCCCAGAGCGTGTTGAGCATCTTGAGCGACTTGAGGACCATGAAGAGCGGCGTGATGTTGACGACCGAGGGCATCAGCATGAGGGCGAGGAAGCCCGCCCAGAGGATGCCGCTGAAGGGCATCCGGTGGCGCGAGAAGAAGTAGGCCCCGAGGATCGCCAGGAAGAGCGAGCAGAACGTGCCCGTGACGGCGACGAACACGGTGTTGGCGATGTACGGGACGATCAGGTGGAAGGCGTAGGTCCAATTCTCCCAGTGCCACTCCGTGGGGCTGGTGGGAAGCCACGGGTTGCGGTAGAACGTCGCGGTGTCCTTCATGCTCACCTCGATCATCATGTAGATCGGCAGGAGCGCGATCAGCACGAAGAACAGGATGAGCACGTGCTTGGACCCGTCGCGGCGCAGCGTGCTGAGGCGGACGGCGGGGTCCCTCATTTTTCGATCCGCACGTAGCGGTTGTTGACGAAGGTGAGAAGCAGGATGAAGGCGAAGAGGATCATGCCGATCGCGCAGGCGTAGCCGAATTCCCCGTTGAAGAAGGCGCGGTTGTACATCCAAAGCCCGGGCACCATGCCCCGGCCGTCGGGCCCGCCGAACAGGTCGAGCATCTCAAGCTGGAGGCCGTAGCCGCCGACCGTGCCGATGATGAGCAGCACCAGGTTGAGCCGGATCTGGGTGAGGATGAGCGGCAGCTCGATGTAGAAAAACTTCCGGAAGGGCCCCACCCCGTCGAGCTCGGCCGCCTCGTAGATGTCCAGCCCGATCGACTGCAGCCCGGCAAGGAACATCAGCACGCTGATCGCGCCGATCCAGGGGAAGCCCCAGATGAAGAGCGAGGGCAGGATCAGCTTCGGCTGGGAAAGCCAGCCGATCGGCGAGCCGGCGAAGAAGACGCCCCAGCCGAAGAAGTGGTCGAGCGAGACGAGCGCGTCCTTGGCGCCCGTGAAGTCCAGGAGGCTGTTGAGCAGCCCGATGTTCGGATCGAGGAAGAACTTCCAGATGAAAAGGGTGACCAGCGTGGGTACGATCATCGGCACGACCAGCATCACGCGGTAGAGGTACTGCCAGCGCTCGCTGCGCAGCCGGTGGATCAGGACGGCGAGCAGGATCGAGGGTATCATCTGGAACAGGTTGAACACGACCAGGATGCTGACCGTCCCGAAGGAGCGCAGCAGCACCTTGTCCTGGAAGGCGCGGCGGAAATTATCCAGCCCGACCCAGTGCCGCGTCTCGCCGCCGGCCCACTGGAAGAAACTGTGGTAGATCGCGCTGGCCGCCGGGTAATAGACAAACCCCATGATCACGGCCAGGGAGGGCACGATGAAAAAATACAGCTTCCATTCGCGAAGCAGTTTTTGGCGGGATAACGGGGCAGCCATGAAACGCGCCCCTGTTATCAACCCTCCCCGGCGGCGAGCGCAAGCCCAAGAGAATATTTGTGCGAAAGCGTGCTCACTCGACTCCGGCGGGCAAAGGGGTTCTCATCGGCGATCCACGATGAAGTTTCCGTTCAAAGCCGCCGGCCTCGCCATCTTCGGTGCCGCCTACGCACTCTCGGCCCTCACGGTCATAAGGCACCACGAGGCGGCGGAGGACCCCCGGCGGGTCACCATCCGGATCGCCCAGTGGCAGCTGGAGAGCGGGGTCCGCGAGGCCCTGAACGCGATCATCAGGCGCTACGAGGAGGTCAACCCGCGCGTCCACGTGGTCCAGATCGCCGTCCCCGGGGGGCCGATCTACGTGTCCTGGGTCCTCACCCAGATGGCCGGCGGCACCGCCCCGGACCTCGTCGAGTACACCTACACCGCGCCGGACGTCGGGCGCAATTTTCAGCCCCTGACCGCGGAGGTGCTCCAGCCCAACCCCTACAACAAGGGGACCGCGCTGGAGGGCGTCCCGTGGCGCGACACGATCGTCGACGACATGGTCGGCCTGGACTGCTACAACCCGAAGCTCAACGGCTACTACGGGATCCCGCTCAACACGAACGCGTCCCGCATCATCTTCAACAAGCCGCTGCTCAGGGAGATCACCGGCAGCGACACGCCGCCGGCGACCTACCGGGACCTGGTGCGGATCTGCGGCCAGATCCGCGCCTATGCCGCCGCCCGCCACCTGAACATGGCGCCGATCGCCAACTCCCACGACACCTACGAGTACCTCAGCTGGATGATCATGATGGCGATGACCAATCCGCTCTCCGAGCAGCTCGACTTCCAGCACCGCCTCAAGATCGAGCCCAACGACATCGGGATGTCCTACCTGAGGGGTGAATGGAGCTACGACTCGCCCGCCCTCGTCGCCGCCCTCGGCGAGCTGCGCGAGTACGGACTGATGTGCTCGCCGGGATTCTGGCAGCGGGAGCGCGACACCGCCGTGACCGACTTCGTGACCTCGCACACCGTCATGATCGTCGCCCCGAGCTGGGAGGCGACGAACCTGCTGAGCCTCTGCCCCTTCGGAATCGGCGCCTTCCAGTTCCCCTACCCCCGGGAGGACGACCCGGTCTACGGCCGTTTCGCCAAGGGCCCCTTCAGCGACGGCCAGCTCATGGCCGGGATGCCGATCTACCTGAGCCGCAGCACGCGGCACCGGGCCGAGGCGGTCGACTTCCTGCGCTTCATGAGCAGCCAGGCCGGGAGCACGATCTTCACCCAGGTCAGCAACTGGCCGCCGGCGACGGTCGGGGTGAAGCCCTCGGAGTTCGCGTCCAATTTCAAGTTCAACAGCGAGGGGTACACCTGGTACGGCGACTTCCTCCTGCCCACCGAGGACGCGGACACGCAGGAGTTCATCCAGACGCGCACCGCCGCCCTCTGGGGCGCCGGCAGCAGCGTCGCGCTCTTCCGCAAGGAGCTGCGCGAGGGGGTCGGCGACTCGATTCGCGGCGACTTCCGGCACGATATCGCCTCCGGCCTGGACAACCTGCGGCAGCAGGACACGGTCGCCGCCGCCCGTCACGAGCTGGCGGCGGCCGACGGCCGCCCCGACGAGCTCCTCGACCTGGTGACGCCCCGGCTGGAGGCCCGGGTTTACCAGGCCCGCGTGGTCCTCGGCGATGCGCCGGAAGCGCCGGCACCGGCCGCCGGCGCCACCCCGGCCGCCGCGCCGCCGTCGCCCGAGGGGGACCGCCGGGCCCTGGCCGCCGACCTGGCGGCCGGCTGGCGGGCGCTCGCCGACTACCATGCGGAGACGGCCATTCCCAGCTTCGACCGCGCGATCGGCTCGCCCGACCCGGCGGTCGCGCGGGAGGGGCGGTTCGGCCGGGCCGTTGCGCTGCTCGACAGGCAGCCGGTTGGCGCCGCGCAGATCGAGGAGTCGCGCGCCACCATGGAATCGCTCGCCGACAGCGGAGCGGACGACGCCGCCCAGGGCGCGCGTTTCTTCCTGGCCCGGATCGCGCAGCATCACGCGCCCGTCCCGGACAACGCCACGGCGGCCGCCCAGTACCGGCGGCTGATCGCCGAGCACGGCGGCTCCGTGTGGGCGCAGACCGCCCTTCCCCGCCTCGCGCTCATGGAAATCTACGCCTCGGACCCGGCGGAGCCGCCCGCCGCGCGGATTGCGCGCGCGGGCAAGCTGCTCCCGCTCGCGCAAAATCCCGCCAGCCGCTGCGCGCTGGACCTGGCGATCGCCAACGCGACCTTCTTCTACCGGCTGCCCGACGTCGGGGTCCTGCCCCACCTCCTCGCCGCCGAGCGCTCGGGCCGGGTTGAGCGGATGGAGCGCATGGAGGTGCTTGTCCAGATCGCCGAGCTTTCCCGCCTGGCCGGCAATACCGCGCAGGCCGCCGCGTACTACCGGACCTTCCTGAGGGAAAACCCGGTGGACTGCCGCTGCTACATCGTCCGCCAACGCCTCGCCGCCCTGGGAAAGGGCGCCTAGCCCGAATATTTCATGAAGCACAGGCGAATCTCGTCCAAATTCCGGGCATAAAAACCCTCATGCTCCCTCTATGGCCTCACGAGGCCACCTTCGGTCGCCTTCGGGCTTTTCTGCTCCGGAATTTTGACGATC
>Ga0302279_10001025_pt1 | contig 40671 bp, 39 predicted proteins | sample III_Bog_N3_3_FD_194541 | JGI IMG/M metagenome (GOLD analysis project Ga0302279, IMG submission 194541) | Peat permafrost microbial communities from Stordalen Mire near Abisko, Sweden - III_Bog_N3_3 | ecosystem: Environmental > Terrestrial > Soil > Wetlands > Peat | place: Sweden: Abisko... | reverse complement strand
ACTGGCATCCGTCGAGGATGCCTGGCCTACCTCGACCACCCGGTGCTGGGCCCCCGGCTCCGTTGCGCCACCGACGTCGTCCTCCACGATCACCGGGGTGACGCCCTCGCGCTCTTCGGAGCCGTCGACGCACTCAAGCTGCGCTCGTCGATGACCCTGTTCGCCCTGGTCGCCCCGGACGAGGACCGTTGCAACGGGGTACTCGGACGGCTCTTCGACGGAGCCGTCGACCACCGGACCGTCGAGCTGCTCGGCGCCGTCGGATGACCGTCGGACCCGCACTCCCACCTTCCACGTAACCGGCAATTCGGCCCTACCCCCGACCGGGAGCTTCCCTAGGCTGAGGGCACGCAATCGAAAGGGATCCCCACATGTCTCCTGTCGCTCTCGTCACCGGAACGTCCTCGGGTATCGGTCTGTCCTCCGCGGTCGTGGCTGCCAGTCACGGGTTCACCGTGGTGGCGACCATGCGGGACACCGCCAAGGACGGGGCACTCCGAGCCGCCGCCGACGCAGCCGGCGTCACGCTCGACATCCGTGCGCTCGACGTCGTGGACGGGGCGTCGATCGTCTCCTGCATCGACAGCGTGGTGGCCGACCACGGCTCCCTCGACGTCCTGGTCAACAACGCGGGCCGGGGCTTCGTGGGCACCATCGAGCAGGTCTCGATGGAAGAGATGCGGGAGATCATGGAGGTCAACTTCTTCGGTGTGGTCGCCACGACCAAGGCCGCCATGCCGCACCTTCGGGCGCGGGCCGGCCGGGTGATCACGGTCACCAGCGTCGGGGGCGTGGTCGGTCAACCGTTCAACGAGGCCTACTGCGCGGCCAAGTTCGCCGTGGAGGGCTTCATGGAGAGCCTGGCCCCCGTGGCCGCCACCGTGGGCGTCCGCGTGTCCGTCATCGAGCCGGGCCCGGTGGCCACCGAATTCGTCAACAACGTGGGCGTCGACGTCGACAAGATGTTCGCCGAAGGCGGCGACTACACCCCGGCGATGCAGGCCTACCTGACCCACGTCATGGCCGAGTTCGCCAACCCCGAGTCGGTCCAGACGGGGAACCAGGTGGCCGACGTCGTCCTGACCGCCATGACCACCGACTCGCCCGCGTTCCGGCACCAGACATCGCCCTGGGCGAAGGAGTTCTGTGGCTACAAGATCAGCGACCACGACGGCTCGGCCGTGGTGGGCATGACCTCGGACTGGGTGAAGTAGCCGGGAGTGGGCACGGCCGGCGCCGCAGCCGCCGGCGGAGTCCTCAGGTGGGTGTGCCGGGCACCGGCGCGGTCCACCCGCTGTGCTTGCCCTTGGCGTTCCAGACCTTCACGCGGACCTCGTAGGTGTGGCCCGGCTTGAGGCCGGTCACCGTGCAGGTGAGGTCCAGGTCCACGCAGGTCGCCCACGACGCGGCGGGCACCCCGGCCAGGTCGTAGTCCGTGATCACGTACGGCACGTCCACGCCGCCCCGCTTCACGAACTCGCCGTTGTAGGCCGGCGGCGACCAGGAGACGACGAGCTGCCCCGGTCCGGACTGCACCTGCACGTCCTGGGGGGCCGAGGGCCGCACGCTGGGCTTGGTGCCGGTGGCTCCGGCACCGGTGGCCCCGGCCACGGTCATGGCGGCAACTGCCGCCAGCGCGGCCAGCAGTCGCCCGGTGCGGACGGTGCCTCTCCGAGTCCCCTGTGCCGTCATCGGCCTGCCTCCCGTCGGTCGCCGGCGCCACCGTCAGGTCGGCCGTACCCCACAGTGTCGGCCGTCCCGGGCGGAGTGTCAATGCATCCCGGCGGAGGTGCGACCCGCGGCCCACGTTTCCGAGGCCGAAGCGTCGGAGGAAGTGCGCCCCCATGTCGCGAAGCGGGGCGTCATCCCGCCATCGCTACCGTCCCGTCCGTGGCTCCGCCCGGGTACCGCCGGCGCTGGACTCGTCCACCCCCGCCCGACCGGCGAGCCACGGATCCGCGAACCACGTGCGGAGGCTGAGCCGGGCAGGGGGAAGGTCGCGGTACACCAGGACCGCGCTGCCGGGTGGCGTCCGTCGGAGCGCGTCGGGAGGGGCCAGGCGGCGGAGGGCCGGCGACCGCGTCGTACTGGGACCCGCCCGCCCTCCGGACGTGGTGGCGGGCAGGTGCCGCTCCTCGTCGCCGACCAGGTGGCTGGCGTAGTCCAGTGTGGCCGGGTCCGAGATACCGGACAGGAACAGCTTGGCCCGGTGGTTGTTCACCACGGTCGTCGCCCGGGGCCCGAACCGGGCCGTGATCTGCGCCAGGTCGTGCCACACCGTGACCAGCTGGATACCGTGGCCGGCCGCCGTCGCGGCCAGGGAGTCGAGATCCGGCACCGGGGCGATGTTGGCCGCCTCGTCCAGCACCACGAGCAGCGGCGGGTCGAGCGGCCGTCCCGTCCGGGTCACGTGATCGAAGGCGCGGTCGAGGACGGCCCGGAGGACGCCGACGAACAGCGGGGTCAGGCGGCGCTGGTCGTGGGCCGGTGCACACAGGTAGAGGGTGTCCGACCCGGCCAACAGCCGGCCGGGATCGAAGTCGGGTGCCCCGAACGGCGCCGCCCCGGCGAATGGCTCGAGCAGTGTCTCCAGCGTGGTCACGATGGAGCTCCGCTGGCGCTCCTCCTTGCCGAAGGCCGAGCGGGCGGCGTCGACCGCCTCGGGCACACCGGCAGCGACCAGGAGGTCGAGGACGTCCGCCTCCTCGCCGGTCTCCACCCAGTGGACCACCTCGGCCATGTCCCTGCCCGCCGTAGCTGCAGCGAAGAGCAGCGGAGCCAAGAGCCGGGACGCCGTGGTGTACCAGAAGTCGCCGTCGGCCATCGCTCCCACCTGGGACCGGCCGACCTCGGTGAGGGTGGCCGCCGCCCGCCGGGCGCCGGGCCAGGTCCTCGAGGACGGGAGCGGCGACCAGGTCACTGCCGGCCGTCCCGTCGAGCCGGTCGGATCGAAACAGAGGACCTCACCGACCGTCGAGCGGTGACCGGCGGTGTGCTCCAGGAGGTCGCCCTTGACGCTGGCCGCCACCACCGGTCCCGTCCACCCAAGAATTGCCGGGACGGCGAATCCGGTCGTCTTGTGCGACTGGGTGGGTCCGAACACGATGACCGACTGGGCCCGCTCGGCGGCCACGAGTCGTCGGCCCGTCCGGCCCAGCACCAGCCGACCGACCGGAGGTGGGCCGGAAGGCCGGACGACCAGGGCGCCGAGGTCGGATGCGCGGGCCCATCGGGCGGACGGCGCGTCCCCCGACCGGGGGTGATCCGTCCGGCCGGGTCCACGGGGACGGGTCGGGAGGATCCGTGGCCAACGAGACATGGGCCGCCGGTCGGCGCCCACCAGTGTCGCGAGAGCCACCGCCAGGGAACCGATGCCCAACGCCGTTGCCGTGGCGCTGCTCACCGGACTCTGGGGCGGTCGTGCTCCGCACCGGGGCGTCCCGGACCGTCGTCGATGTCGACCATGGCCCGGTCGGTGTCCACCATCCAGGCTTCGCCCGGGGCCAGTCGGTGCTCGACCAGGAATGAACGTCTGCCCACCTTCCAGAGTGCGGTACCCCTCGACAAGGTGCTCACCAGGTCGGCCTCGGTTTCCGTCAGACCGAGCAACTCACCCGTGCGGGCCACCTCACCCGGGGACTGGGCGTACACGACACGGGTCTCGGAGTCGGCCAGCAGTCCTTCGGCCAGGCCCACCTGCTCGCTTCCCGCCGCCCCGACGGACGCCAGGTCGGAGAGCCGGTGCAGTACGGCGATGTTCGCCACGCCCATGGCCCGGGACAGCTTCCACGAGGACTGGAGCCAGCGGGCCACCCCCAGGTTGCTCAGGATCGCCCACGCTTCGTCCACCACCAGCAGGATCCGGTTGCGGTGACGGGCCTGGACGGCGCTCTGCAGCCAGGCCGCGGCACAAGCCATCAGGACGCCCAGGGCCGGTGAGTGGTAGACGGCCGACAGATCCAGCACCACGAGCGGCCCGTCGAGTCGCAGACCATCGGTGGTGGGCCCGTCGAACATGCCGCGCAGGTCGCCATGGACCAGACGGCGCAGTTCGAGCGCCACGTCCCGCCCGTCCTCGACGAGCACCGGACGAGTGGTGCGGAGATCGACGGCGGCCTGCTCATCCGGATCGAGAAGGGCGTCCACCACGAGGGGGAGTGTCGGGGAACCGAGCGACCGTCGGGCGGCGGTGGCCGACGCAGCCGCAAGTGCGGCGTCGATGGCGGCCCGTTCGCGGGGAAGGAGGTCCCGGCCCAGGCACGACACGGCGAGTGAGGCGGTCAGCGCCGTCCGCCGCACCATGGGCCCGTCACCGGGGTCGTCGACGGAGGCGTCGCCCGTGTCCAGTGGGTTGAGCCTCACGGGACCGCCGGGCCGAAGTGCCACGGGCGACACGCCCCAGGCCTCGCACAGGGGGCCGTACTCGCCTTTCGGGTCGATGACCCAGGCGCTGCGTCCGAAGACGGCCTGACGCCAGAGGTAGGACTTGACGAAGCTGCTCTTGCCCCGTCCGATCTGCCCGATCACCACCATGTTGGGATTGGTGACCACGCCCGCCAGGTAGAGCTCGAACGGGTCGTAGACGAAGGATCCGCCCAGGACGTCTCGACCGATGAGCACACCCCGATGGCCGAGTCCGGCCTCGGCGACGAGCGGGTAGGCCGCACACAGGTGGCGGGTGGTGGCCACATGGGCCGGAACGACCGGCGTCAGACGCGACGAGCCGGGCGGACTCACGAGAGGCCCCGACCGGTGGGCAGCAGGCAGAGCAGCGCCGAGTCCTGCTGGCCGTAGAGGCGGCGCACGTCAAGGCGCGCCTGCCCGGCGGCCTGCTCGAGCGCGGCACACGATTCGACGAGTTCGGCGGCGCTGTCGGCGGTGACCCCCAGGTAGCCGGAGAACCGGAACTGGGCGTGGCCGTCGGCCAACTCCACGTCTCGGTCGTCCACACTCTGGCGCTCCCGGGTGTGGCGTGCCGAGGTGAGGAAGCCATTGCGCCGACGGAGCTCGCCGTCGGCGAGGCCGGCCGTGCGGGCCTGTGCCACCTGACGGGCCGCCCGCATCGGATCCACCGGCTGCATCACCACGGCGAGTGTGCGACGGAGCGGTGCGAACAGCAGCGGTCCGAGGAAGTCCGGGTGGACGTCGACCCGTGGCCACTCCGCCACCCAGTAGGTGGCGTGCCACGTGCCGTCGGTCCGTACCGCGTCCCACGTCGGGTGGATCCCCATGGGCCAGGGTTCGCCCCGGGGGGAGCCGGCGGGCAACCGCCGATCGCTGGCGATCCCTCCGTCGCGTGCGGGCCGGACCGCGCCGGCAAGCACGTCTGCGAGCCCGTCCCGGTCCAGGAGTGCGTCGATCCCGATGTCCGCCCCGGCCAACGCCGATGCCACGGCACCCACCTCCCGACCGAGCACGACCAGCGCGCCCCCGACCCCACCACCCGATGACCGGATGGCCCGGGACGACCGACCGCGGTGGACCGACACCGCCACGAGTGCCCGGTGGCGCCGGGTGACGGGTGACGACTCATCCAGCAGCCGGCGGTAGGAGCGGACGGCACGGGAGTCCTCGTCCAGCACCCGGTGGTCCTCCAAATGGGCGCGGACGGCTCCGCCGTCGTCGGGGAGACAGGACTCGGCCCAGTGGAGGCGGTGGACCGCCGAGCCCTCACGGGCCATCGAGGCGAGGACCCGGGCCCAGCCAGCCACCCGGGCGTCCTGCTCGCCGGGCGCCTGGAGGGCGAAGCTGTGCCCTCGCACCTCGAGGACGGCCGTGACCGTCCGGGCCCGGTCATCCACCACTACCCCCATGCCCGATCCGACGTCCGCCGTCGGGCAGTCCACGAGGTGCAGTCCGTCGAAGGCGGAGTGCAGCGCTGGTGCCCGCACGGGCGCCAGTCGCCTCGGTCTGGCGCCCGGCTCCGGTGCCACCTCGACCAGGACGCCGGCGTCCGGACCCGAGGCGGGTTCGAACCGGTGGCCACTGACACCCGCCCATCCCCACCTGGCCACGACGGGCAGCCATTGCTCGCCGGTCCGGCCGGCGATCGGCCAGAAGGCCAGTGCCACTGCACCGCCGACCCAGACCAACGCCAGGACGATTCCGGGCAGGGACGGCCGGCTCCGGACCGACAGGACCGCCAATACCAGCCCGCAGGCGACGGCTGCCACCTGGCCGGCCCGCCAGCCGGCGATGACCCCGCGTCGCTCCAGCGGGGGGAAGCGGTAGCGGACGCGTGACGCGGCCCGGTCCGGAACGTCGCTCATCGTTCCACGTCGCCGGGTGTCTGGATGCCACCGATGAGGACGGGCCCGAGGTGGTCCCGGCCCAGATGGTCGGGGCGGAGTGTGCCGGACTGGCGGGGAAGGGGCTGTACGTAGGTCACGCCTGGCCCGGGCGTGGGAACCGCGAAGCGGCTCATGGGCGTGAGCGGCGGCGGTCCTTCGGCGAAGGGATCCCTCCCGGCGACCAGGTCGGCCACCCGTCGGTTGTTGATTGCCGAGTGCGGGTGCGGCGCCATGCGCGGGATGGATCCGCCCGGCTCCCACGGGAGCGGGTCCCCGGACGGATCGTCTCCGCCTCCCCACCCACCGCCGAACGGATCCTCCGTCCCGCCCGGGAGGCGGTCCGCGAACCCGTCCAGTCCGCCGTCACCGGACGGTCCGCCACTGCCGCCGCCACCTCCACCACCACCGAGACCGCCGAGCATCCCGGCCCCTCCGGAGCCACTCCGACCGGCCGATGCCACGCCGACCACGCCGACGGGGCCACTGGCGAGCGAGCCCGCCGCCGCAGCGCGGAGCGCGACGTTGGCCAGTCCTTTGACGGGTGCCGAGGCGAGGTGGCGAGCGCGTTCGCTGACTCCCTCGAGGTGGCCGACGGCCCCGGCCTCGAGGAACGGAAGGAGGCGGAACAGCGACCACGGCGAGAGCGCTGCGAGGAGCAGCAGAGCGGCACCGCCGAGAACGGACGCGAATCCTCCACCGGATGCCGCCGCACCGGACGGCGTGTTGCCGGTGCCACCGGCCAGCGCGCCGGCCGCCAGGCTGAGGACGGCCACGATGACCAACTTGGAGAGCACCAGGGCCGCGAGGGTGTCGGCCAGGCGGCGGCTCCAGTGGGAGATGGCGGGCCAGGCCAGCCCCGCCAATGCGAGCGGCAGGAAGAGCACCGCCACATAGACGGCCGCCGCCCGGAGCAGGAGCTCCAACCAGACCATGACCGCGCCGATCACCACCGCCAGACCGCCGAGGAACAGGACGAACGTCGGCGCACTCGGTTGGCCCGACACCGCCGCGGGGGACAGCGCACCGGCCACCGTGGCCATGAAGTGCCCGGCGTCGGAGCCGCTCCCTCCGGACACGGCGGCACACAGCGAATCGGTCACCGCCAGTCCGAGCTGCACCAGGGTGACGGACACCGCGGTCAGCAGGATCGCCACGGGCACGTTGACGAGGACCGAGCGCAGGAGCATCGACGCGCTCTGACGGTAGAGGGCCTGCAGGACACCGAGCAGGAGCAGCGGGACGATCACCACGCCGGCGAGTGCGGCCATCGTCGCGTAGTGGGTGCGGAACCACGGTGCCCCGAGATCGATCGCGGTGGACGACGCCAACACGGCGCCAATCTTTCCGAGCAGCCAGACTGCGCCACTCGTGACCCAGCTGCTGACTGAGTCGAGCACGCTGCCGACGCCGTAGCCCACGGCCGACCCGACAGCCGAACCCACTGCACTCGACACGCTGCCGACCGTCGAGCACGCGGCACCGAGTGCGCCGGCGGCAGGCGTGCACACCGCGGTCGGCACCGAGAGGGCGGGAACCGGGACGAATTGCACGGACACGAGAGACAGCGGCCCATGGGGCAGCGCGGCCAGGACCGGATGCAGGGCGATGCCCACTCAGTGCACGCCCTGACCGGTCGCGAAGAAGAAGTTCACGATTGCCGGACCCGCTCCGATCAACAGGGCGGCGAACCCGGACACCAGTACCGCCTTCCGTCCGCTGTACGACTGCTGGTAGTTCTGGCTGTGGGCACCGAGCGCCCAGGCCGCCGCACCGATCAACAACCCCACGAGCGAAAGGGCCAGCGCCCAGCCGCCCAGCCCGTCCGTCAACTTCTGGAGCACCTGTCCCCCGGGCAGCTGGGACGGGTCCGGTGTCATCGAAACGGCCAGGAACAACGGGTGCAGGAGCAGGATGGTGGGGGCGACGGGCATCGGCCTACCTTACGAACCCTTTTGGCGGATTTCAATACATTTCAATGTATTTCACTACTTTTCGACTCACATTCTGACCCTGGTCACCAAACGCCTGTGGGCCTGCCACACTTGGAATCGTGAAGTCGTACGTGATCGGGTACATCGTCCTCGGAGTCGTGGCTGTGGTGGCCATAGCCGTCGCCTTCCAGACCGGCCGTCGATCGGGCCGGCGCAGCCTGCAGCAGCGCCTCACCGCCCTGTCGAACCGGCTCGGCGTGACCGCACCCGATGATGCGGGCATGGAGCCTGTCCTGAGCCACCTGGAGAAGGTGGCCGGCGACGCCGCCGAGGCTGTCACCGAGGCCAGCGCCGATGCCATCCGGCTCCGGCGGGCGCTCGACACCCTGACCCAGGGGGTCATCGTCTGCGACGAGAACGGTGAGGTCGCCTTCCGCAACGCCCGTGCCGTGGCCCTCATGAGCAACCGCCATGGTGACGCCCTGGCCGCCCAGGCGGTGACCGAGTTGCTGGAGAACGCCTGGCAGGAGGGCTCGGCGGAACGGACACTCGACCTCTACGGCCCGCCGCGTCAGACACTGGCGGTGCGGACCCGGCTCATCGATGATGGCCGGCGCCCGCTCGGAGTCATCGCCATCATCGAGGACGTGTCCGAGCGACGGCGGCTCGAGGAGATCCGCCGGGACTTCGTGGCCAACGTCAGCCACGAGCTCAAGACGCCGATCGGCGCACTCGGCCTGCTGGCCGAGACGTTGACGGTCGAGCCGGACCCGGAGGTGGCCCAGCGCCTGGCCTCACGGATCCACGCCGAGGCGTTCCGTGTCAGCCGCATCATCGATGACCTCCTCGACCTCAGCCGGATCGAGTCCGAGGAGGCCCCACCCCGCGAGCCGATCTACATCAACCTGGTCATGGCCGAAGCCGTGGAGCGCGTCCGGAGCGCCGCCGAACAGCGCAGCATCACGATCGAGCTCGATGAGCCCGATCCTCCCGTCCACGTGGTGGGCGACCGTCGCCAGCTCGTCTCGGCGATCCACAGCCTGCTCGAGAACGCCGTGACCTTCTCGTACGAGGACGCCGTCGTCACGGTGTCGGCCACCCAGGCCGACGGCGAGGTCCGGCTCTCGGTGGCCGACACCGGAGTGGGCATCCCCACCCGCGACCTCGAGCGGATCTTCGAGCGGTTCTACCGCGTCGACCACGGCCGCAGCCGTTCCACCGGCGGGACCGGGCTGGGCCTCTCCATCGTCCGCCACGTCGCCAGCAACCACCAGGGGCGGGTCGAAGTGGACTCGCGCGAAGGAGAGGGATCGACCTTCACGTTGGTCCTCCCCAACCCGCCCGAATACGCGGCCTGACCGAGGAGTTCGATCCACAGTGGCCAAGGACCGGCAGTTGGGTAAGAGTGGCGACGTGAGCAAGGGCGACAGCGGCACGGCGACCCCCGAGGTCCCCGCCCAGACACGGGTGCTGCTGGCCGAGGACGACGAGTCGTTCGTCGACGCCCTGGTGATCGGCCTGGCCCGCGAGGGCTTCGACGTGACGGTGGCCACGGACGGCACCGAGGCGCTGCGACTGTTCGCCGAGGTCCAACCGGACCTGGTGCTCCTCGACCTCATGCTCCCGCGCCTGTCGGGCATCGACGTGTGCCGGTCCATCCGGGCGCACTCGACCGTACCGATCATCATGGTGACGGCCAAGGGCACCGAGATCGACACGGTCGTCGGACTCGAGGTCGGCGCCGATGACTACGTCACCAAGCCCTACCGACTGCGCGAGCTCGTGGCACGGATGCGGGCTGTCCTGCGCCGGACGCCCGGCGAGGGGACGTCGTCGGACACCGGTGTCCGGGCCGACGGTACCGGGGAACCCGAGACGACGTCCGGTCGGAAGGCGGAGCGCCGACCCGAGCCCGGCTCGGTGCTCGAGGCCGGAGGGATCCAGGTGGACGTCGACCGCCACCTGGTGTTCATCCGCGGCGACGAGGTGCACCTGCGGCGCAAGGAGTTCGAACTCCTGAGCCTCCTCATGGAGAACGCGGGCCGACTACTGACCCGCGACGTGCTGATCGACCGCATCTGGGGTTCCGACTACTTCGGCGACACCAAGACGCTGGACGTGCACATCAAGCGCCTGCGGACCCACATCGAGGAGGATCCCTCGAACCCGCGGTTGATCACCACCATCCGAGGCGTCGGCTACCGCTTCGACGCCTCGCGGGGCTGACCACCGACGGACCGACCGGGTCCAGGGGTCGGGCGGCGGCCGCGTCCGTTCAACCGGCCGCCGGGATGACGGTCTCCCCCCGCAGATACGGGGCGAGGACGTCCGGAAGGACCACGGACCCGTCGGACTGTCGGCCCGTCTCCACCAGCGCGGCCCAGATGCGGGCCCAGGCCAGCGCCGAGCCGTTGAGTGTGTGCACGAACTGCGGGGTGCCACCGCCGTCCAGCCGGTAGCGGATGTTGGCCCGCCGGGCCTGGTAGTCGGTGCACCAGCTGACCGACGAGACCTCGAGCCACATGTCCACCCCAGGCGAGTAGACCTCGAGGTCGAACGTCCTGGCCGCCGAGTTCCCGATGTCGCCCGCGCAGAGGTCGAGCACCCGATACTGCAGTCCGAGCTGGCGCAGGAGCGCCTCGGCGCGGGCCACCATCGACTCGAGGAGTGCGGGGGCCTGGTCCGGCGTCGAGTAGGCGAACAACTCCACCTTGTCGAACTCGTGGACCCGCAACAGTCCCCGCGTGTCCCGTCCGGCTGCGCCCGCTTCGCGGCGGAAGCAGGCGGTGCCCGCCGTCAGCTTGAGCGGCAGGTCGACCTCGTCCAGTACGTCACCCCGCCACATCGAGGTGAGCGGCACCTCCGCCGTGGGAATGGCCCACAGGTCGTCCCGCTCCAGGTGGTAGGCCTCCTCTTCGAACTTCGGGAGGTGACCGGTCGAGACCATGGTGCCGGTGAGCACCAGCGTCGGGGGCCTCACCTCCTCGAACTCGTCCGAGTGGCTGTCGAGCGCGTAGGAGCTGAGCGCTCGGAGCAGCCGGGCGCCGAACCCGCGGTAGAGGGGGAACATCGAGCCGGACAGTTTGGCCCCGCGCTCCATGTCGAGCAGGCCGAGCTCCGCTCCGATCTCCCAGTGGGGGACACGCTGGGCCTCGGTATAGGTGGGCGCCGCGTCTGGCCACGCGCGGACCACGACGTTGTCGTCCTCCCCCATGCCGTCGGGCGCGTCCGGTGCCGGCAGGTTCGGCAGGTACAGCAGCGCCTGGCGGACCTCCTCCTGGGCGGCCTCCGCCACCGTGTTGAGGCGGCGCTCCTCGTCCCCCGCCGCACGGCTCTCGTCGGCCACCTGCTCGGCCCGACCCGTGTCGCCCGCCTTACGGGCGTCGCCCACCTGCTTGGACAGGGTCTTGACCGTTGCTCGCACCTCGTCTCGGGCGCCGACAGCGTGGCGCGACGACCGGTCCAGTTCGGCCAGTCGGTCGATGTCCGCGGGATCCACCCCGCGGCGTCCCAGGGCGGCCTTGACCGCGTCGATGTCGTCTCGGACCAGTCGGATATCGATCATGTCGGCACAACGGTAGCGTGACCACCCGTGGACCACGCCGACGCACCTCCCCGGACCGCTCCGGGCGCGCCCGCCGTCGAGTGCGACGCCGTGGTGATCCGCTACGGCGCCACCACGGCTGTCGACCGACTCTCCTTCGAGGCCCACCGGGGGGAGGTCCTCGCTCTCCTCGGCCCGAACGGAGCCGGCAAGACGAGCACCGTCGAGGCCCTCGAGGGCTACCGAGCGGTGACGTCGGGGGCGGTGCGGGTGCTCGGCCTCGACCCGGGCCGGGACCACCGGGCACTGGTGCCCCGGATCGGGGTGATGCTCCAGAAGGGTGGCGTCTACCCGACGCTCGGACCGGCCCAGGTGCTCCGTCTCTTTGCCGCCTACTACGACGACCCGGAGGACCCGGACGCACTGCTCGATCACGTCGGGCTCGGTCACGTGCGGCGGACGCCCTGGCGACGACTGTCGGGTGGCGAGCAGCAACGGCTCTCCCTCGCCCTGGCGCTCATCGGCCGGCCCGAGGTGCTGTTCCTCGACGAGCCCACCGCAGGTGTCGACCCCGAGGGACGGATCGTGGTGCGGGACCTCATCGCCGCGCAGCGGGACACGGGCATGTGCGTGTTGCTCACCACCCACGAACTGGACGAGGCGGAACGCCTGGCCGACCGCGTGGTCATCGTCGACAAGGGCCGGCTCCTGGCCGAGGGATCGCCCGCCGAACTCGCCGCGGGAACGTCCGACGGTTCGGTCCGCTTCACCACCGATCCCGGGCTCGACACCACCGCACTCGCGGCCGCGATCGGGCCGGGTGCCTCCGTGGTCGAGGAGCGCCCCGGCGCCTATCGGCTCCGTCTCCCGGACGGCACCGAGACACCGCCGGTGGTGGCGTCCCTGGCGGGCTGGTTGGCCGGGCGGAGCCTGTCATTGGGCGATCTGCGCACCGGGCAGTCCCTGGAGGAGGCCTACCTGGCCATCACCGGCGCCAGGGCGGAGTCCGAACCGGACGCCACCGCCGACAGCGGCCGGGTCCGGGGCCGCAGACCGCGTGGGCGCGGGACACGGGGGGAACGCTGATGCGGGCACTCCTCGCGCAACTCCGGGCCGAGCTCACCATGCTCTTCACCAACGGGGAGACCCTGTTCCTGACCCTCGGGATCCCGGTGGTGTTCCTGCTCTTCTTCACCGCCGTCCACGTGCTGCCGACGGGCACCACCCGTCCGGTCGACTTCTTGGTACCGGGCATCCTGGCCCTGGCCGTCATGTCGACCTCCATGACCGCGCTCTCCATCGGGACCGGCTTCGAGCGCGGCTACGGCGTGCTCAAGCGTCTCGGCGCGACCCCGCTCGGGCGGCCCCGACTGTTGGTGGCCAAGATCGTGGCCGTGCTCGCCGTCGAGGTGCTGCAGGCCGGTGTGCTGGTGGCCGTCGGCTATCTCATGGGTTGGAATCCCGGTGGACCGTCGGGTTCGGGCGCGCTGGTCGGCCAGGCGCTGGCAGCCATGGTGCTCGGCACCGTGGCATTCGGCGGGATCGGTCTGGTCCTGGCCGGCACGCTCAAGCCGCTCGTGAACCTGGCGGTGGTGAACGCCCTGTTCGTCGTGCTGCTGCTCCTCGGGGGCATGCTCATCCCACTGTCGAAGCTTCCCGTCTGGCTCGCCGATCTGTCGCGGCTGCTGCCGGCGGCGGCCCTCGCGCAGGCCCTCCACGGGACACTCGGCCAGGGAACCCCGGCGGCGGCACGGGACTGGATCGTGCTCGGCGTCTGGGCTGTCGTCGCGCCGGTCGTCGCCGGTCTCACCTTCCGGTGGGAATAGGGTCCGCCCACCGCTGAACCGGGGACGGCCACTGGACATCACCCCTCGACCGCCGATCGGCGCCGGGTTCAGTTGCCGCCGACGAGCTCGTGGATCCAGCGGTCGAGTCCGGCTTTGGAGACCGGGCCGATCACATGGGCGATCACGGTGCCCTGCTCATCGATGAAGAACGTGTTGGGCTCGGCATCGAGGCCGTAGACACCGGCGGTAACGCGCAGGTCCGCGTCCTGACCGACCGGGTACGTGATGCCCGACTGCTTGATGAACGGGACGGCGTTGGCCGGCGGGTCGGCGGCGTCGACACCGACGAACTGGAGCACCGAGCCCTTGGCCTGCTCGGCCTGGGCCGTCGCGGCCAGCATCGGGGTCTCCTTACGACACGGGATGCACCACGAGGCGAAGAAATTCAGCACCACCGGGTGGTGGCGTTCGACGCCGAGCGCATGCAGATCGACGGGGGTCCCGCCCAGCACCGAAGCCAGGACGAAGTTCGGGGCGGATGATCCCACCGGTACGACACCGCCGGTTCCCGATGTGCTGTTCGAGCTGGTGCCGAGCCCGACGAAGAGGAACACGGCCAGTGCGGCGGCCAGGACCAGTCCGATCACGAACGCCCGCAAGCGACGGGGGCGACGGGGCGACGGGGCGGGCGCAGCCGTGGGACCCGATGCCGGCCCGATGCCGGGTTCGGCCCCGCCGGCCGCTTCCGACGGTCCGGAGTCAGGCGGCCGGGTCAATGGGTGATGAAGACGTCGACCGCCATGATGATGAAGAGGAGCGTCAGGTACGTGATCGAGTAGCTGAACAGCTGCATCGACGCCTTCGGGGTGGCCTGGACCCACATCCGGGCCGCCATGGCGATGAAGCCGGCGCCCAACACGGCGGCCGAGACGACGTACAGGAGGCCGAGGTGGGCGACCGGCGCCAGCAGGAGCGTCAGCCCGACCATGACCAGCGTGTACGCCATGATCTCGACGGACGTCCTGCGGAATGTCGCCACCACGGGCATCATCGGCACGTTGGCGGCCTCGTAGTCGTCCTTGTACTTGAAGGCCAACGCCCAGAAGTGAGGCGGCGTCCACATGAAGATCACGGCGAAGAGCACCACCGGCGCCCAGGCCAGTGAGTCCGTGACGGCGGCCCACCCCACCAGGACCGGCATCGCTCCGGCCGCACCCCCGATGACGATGTTCTGCTTACTCGTCCGCTTGAGCCACAGCGTGTAGATGAAGACGTAGAACAGCGTCGCCGTCACGGCGAGCACAGCGGAGAGCAGGTTCACCCACACCCACAACTCGACGAATGCGACGATCTCGAGGGCGACGGCAAAGATCAGCGCGTTGCGCGGGGCGATGGCCCCGGTGACCAGCGGGCGCTTGGCCGTCCGGTGCATCAACTTGTCGATGTCCCGGTCGACGTACATGTTGATGGCATTGGCGCCCCCGGCCGCCAGGGCACCCCCGACCAGGGTCGCGATCATCAGCCAGACACGGGGCAGACCACCCTTGGCCAGGATCATCGTCGGCAGCGTCGTGATCAGCAGCAGTTCGATGATCCGTGGCTTGGTGAGCGCCACGTAAGCGCCAAGGCGCGAGAGCAGCGAGACTCGGGCCGGCAGGGCCACGGCGGAGACGGACATCGCCGCTCAGACTACCCCGTACCTCGGGAGCGGGCCTCTCCGGCGTTCCGGCCCACGATCTGGGACCCGACCAGGGAGGACGGTACGATCTGGGGCGGTGCCCACTCTCACACCCAGCCCCCGGGCCTTCCTCCTCCTGTGCCGGATCTCCCTGGCGACGATCATCCTGAACGTGGCCACCGGGGCGGCGGTCCGGCTGTCGGACTCCGGCCTGGGTTGCCCGGACTGGCCGACCTGTGCCCACCAGCGCATCACGCCGCCACTCGCCCTCCATCCGATCATCGAATTCGGCAACCGGATGGTCGTCACCGTCCTGGTCGTCTCCTGTGCGATCACCTGGGTCGCCTCACTCCTCCGCAAGCCCGCCCGCCGGGACCTGCGATGGCTGTCCGGCGGTCTTCTCATCGGAATACTGGGCGAGGCCGTGCTCGGGGCCGTCGTCGTCTACTCCAAGCTCAACGCCTACGTGGTCATGACCCATTTCATGGTCGGGATCGCGCTGCTGGCCGTCTCGATGGAGCTGTGCCTGCGGGCGACCCACGGGCCGGGGCGGGGGACCCCGGCGGTCGGACGGCGGGTGCTGCGCCTCACCAGGGCGTACATCGTCCTGCTGGTCCTGGCGGTGATCGCCGGGACCGCCACCACCGGCGCCGGGCCCCACGCCGGTGGCAAGGGCGCCAAGCGCGTGCCCATCGGCCTGTCGGACATGACCCGCATCCACGCCGAAACGGTGTGGGTGACCGCCATCGTGCTGCTCGTCATCCTGTACACGCTGTGGAAGTCCGATGCCCCGGCGCGCATCCAGGAGTCGGGTCGGATCCTGCTCGGCGCCATGGTCGTCCAGGGGATGATCGGCTACACGCAGTACTTCACGAGACTGCCGGCCGTGCTCGTCGGCATCCACGTTGTCGGAGCCACGATCGTCGTGTCGGCCGCGCTCTGGTTCCACCACGGGCTGTCCGACCACCGGCCCGAGGTGGTCGACGGGGCGGCCGCCGGTCCCGGGGCCGTCGACGCGACCCCGGGACCGTCGGATCCGGTGCGCGAGCCGGTATGAGGCTTCCCACCCGGCGTCGACGCAGCGAGGAGACCGCCCTGCCATCCGACGTCATGCCACCCGAGACCGTGCCGGTAGGCGACATCGAGACCATCGTCGACCAGGACACCACCGAGGACCGGCCGTGGCTGGTGATCGTGTGGAACGACCCCATCAACCTGATGTCCTTCGTCACCTTCGTGCTCCAGAAGCTGTTCGGCTACTCCAAGGAGAAGGCCACCGCCCTCATGCTCGACATCCATCACAAGGGGCGGGCGGTCGTCTCCTCGGGCACCCGGGAGCGGGCCGAGCTCGACGTCTACCGGCTCCATGAGCACGGCCTGTGGGCGACCATGGAGCAGTCCGGGTGATCCGGGTGATCCACCAGGTCCGGACATCGTGAGTTCGCCCATCAAGCGGCGCCGCGACGGCCGCTACGTCATCCGACTCGATGCCAATGCCCGGGTCGTCCTCGCCAACCTGGCCGCCCAGCTCCCCGGAGCCCTGGACGCGCGCGACCCGATGGTGCGTCGCCTCTTCCCTCCGGCATATACGAGCGATGACCAGACAGCTGCCGAGCAGGACTACCGGGAACTCGTCGACACAGCCCTGACCAACCACCACCTCCGGTCGCTCGAGACCCTGGTGTCGACCGCCGAGGCCGACTCACTCACTGAGGAGGAGTTCCTGGCCTGGCTCGATGCCGTCGGCTCCCTCCGGCTGGTGCTCGGCACCCGCCTCGACGTCCACGAGGACATGGACGCCCCCGACCCCCAGGACCCACAGGCCGCCGAGTACGGACTGTTCGTGTTCCTGGGCGAGCTCCAGTACCTGATGGTCGAGCTGCTGGCTGAGGATCTTCCCGACGAGGGACGTCCCGAAGGCGACCTCTGATCCCTCTGCTAAAGTCCGTAAGCCCTATACGGGAGCGAGCCCCCATCGTCTAGCGGCCGAGGACGCCGCCCTTTCAAGGCGGTAACACGGGTTCGAATCCCGTTGGGGGTGCCGTACACCCCAGCATGCAACAGCTGGTTGGGGACCTGTGGTGCAGTTTGGAGTGCACGCCGCCCTGTCAAGGCGGAGGTCGCGGGTTCAAATCCCGTCAGGTCCGCCACTCCGGAGTCCTTCGGGACCCGGAGCGAGGTCGGGTAGCTCAGTTGGTAGAGCGCGCGCCTGAAAAGCGTGAGGTCACCGGATCGACGCCGGTCCCGACCACCAGGAAGTGCCAGGTCCGAGCGCCGGACGTGTTGGTCGGGGTACCGCGGGTTTTGGTCCGTGCCCACCACGTGCCCAGAAGCCTGGGTCGACGCTGGCGAGCTCGACCGCTAGCGGCGGAACTGGTCAATCCCGGAAGCTGACACCGAACCGGCGGAATGAAGCACCCAGCTCCACTCTCGGTTACCTTCGCAAGAATGCCGATGCTCGGGAATGCTGACGTCACTCATCCTGACTTCACACTCCTTTGGGAGATCGTTGATGCCAGCTCCTGAACGGGTCAGTCGGCCAGCTACTGCATCTGGCCGCGGCGAGGCACGGTGGCCGATGGCACTTGCTGTCATCGTTGCGGGTCTCTTACGAGCCACGCTGCCCCCAGAACTCCGCAATGGAGACGCCCGATGGCTCTTCCTGGTCTTGCTGATAGCTCTTCTCGGCGCACTTGTCATCGGCGACCCAGGCCGCATCGATCGTGACCTGCGTTGGCTGAAGGTCCTTACGAGCATCGTCATCGGCATGATCACCCTGGCGAATGCAGACGCTGCCATCCGGCTTGTGGTTGCGATTATCAATGTCTCGCAGTTCACCAACAACGCCAAGGTGCTCTTGGCCAGCGGCGGCGCGATCTGGCTGACCAACGTCATCGCCTTCGGGCTCTGGTACTGGGATCTCGACCGGGGAGGGCCAGCCGCACGGGCCTCCGGCGCCGGCAGACCCCCAGCACTGATCTTCCCGGAGATGAAGAACGAGGAGCATGTGGCACCGGACTGGAGCCCTCAGTTCGTGGACTACTTCCATTTCGCCTTTGCCACCGCAACCGCGTTCAGTCCCACTGACGTGTCGGCCATCAAACCCTGGATGAAGCTCATGATGATGTCCGAGGAGGCGATCTCCCTCGTCGTCGCCCTCTTGGTCGTGGCCCGGGCGGTGAACATTCTCAAGTGACTGAATGTCGATAGGGCAACTACATCCCGCTGTGATGAGCAGTTGAAGACAAGGGCGATGGGGGGCAGTCTCGCCATGATGTCTACTCTGCATTGGACGAGCCCGTATTCTCTCAATGATGGCGGACTTCAACCTGGTGATTTTCGACTGCGACGGTGTCTTGGTGGACAGTGAGCGCCTCGCCGTTCGAACCGAGGCGGAGATCCTGGCTTCACTCGGATGGCCGCTCACGGAGGCCGAGATCGTAGAGCGTTTCGTCGGACGATCAGCCGCCCACATGCAACTAGAGATCGAGCGGCAGCTGGGCCGAAGCATCGACTGGGATGCTGAGTTCGAACCCCGATACCGGGAAGTGTTTGAGCGGGAACTCGTACCGGTGCCGGGCATCGTAGAAGCACTCGGGGAGATCACGACCCCGGTGTGCGTGGCATCGAGCGGAAGTCACGACAAGATGCGGTTCACGTTGGGCAAGACCGGACTCTTCGATCGATTCGATGGCCAGATCTTCAGTGTCGACCAGGTGGAACACGGCAAGCCAGCCCCCGACGTCTTTCTGTTCGCAGCGGCGGAAATGGGCGTACCTCCCGATAGGTGTGCGGTTGTAGAAGACAGCGTGTCTGGGGTGAGGGGTGCACTGGCGGCTGAGATGTCGGCCTTCGCATTCGCCGGAGGCGTGACGAGTGGTGGAGCACTCTCCATTGGAGGTGCCGTCGTGTTCGACGACATGGTGGAGCTTCCGGCGTTGCTCAGGGCGCACGAGGGAACTCGCGTTCCCTGAGTGACCCACCCTCCCGGCAGCACGGCATCGATCGGTCTGACGGCAGCGGTGTCCGGGATCACCGCGACACCGGACGGGCCCGGGTAGTAGATCGTCGCACAGGACGGCGGCATCTTCGCCTACGGTTGGTCCCCGTTCGTTCCCCAGGTCAGTCCGACCTTCGGGACATCCGTGGGTGTCGCACCGGTCAATCCGGTCATCGCCCTGTTGCCCGGCAACGGCGTCGGGAGTTACTCCTTGGCCGCGGCATTCCCCGCAATCGAGCCGGGAATCGGCGACCAGAGCAGCTAGGACCTGGCCCGCCGGGAGTTCACGCTCACTCCGGCCAGGAGCGAGGGCTACGCAGTCGAGCCGGAACTGGCCCAGGCGTCGGAGTATCGACTGCTCGACGGTACGGCGAACGGCGCCCCGGCAAGTGCAGTGACGACATGCTTGAGCGCATTCGACCAACTCCAGAGTCACGTCGATGACCTGCTCTACAGGAGAGGGGGCTCGGGTACACAGGAAACTGCCAAGGCCTCGGCGGAGCAGACCACTGCATTCTTCGGGCCGCCATCGGATCCTTACCTGAACTTCCTGCAGCCCTGAGCCGGACACCGGGTGGTCCTGAAGCCCCAGCCCATTCCAGAGGGGCGCGACCCGGCACGGAGACGTCCGCGAATTCCTTGAGCGACGGTCGGAGGCTGCCCGTCTTCAGCAAGGAGGAGTGACGTCAACCAACTCGATTCATGGCGAGGACGTTCACACACCTCTGGCCCACCGCCGAGCGGGACGAGTGCCCACACCACTGGATCGGCGAACCACGCGGCGTACCGGTACTCGGAGCAGGCGACCGGCGCGGACCGGGTCCTCCCGATCGGCTCGGTGGTCACTCTTCGGTACCTGCCGCAATCAGGACGGCTGTTCTGGTTCTGATCGCCGTTGCCGTTGCTGTTGCTGTTGGTGTTGTTGTTGGTGTTGTTCTGGCCGCAGTCGGAGCTGGCCGGCTTCGCCGGTCACACGCAGACGTCCAGGTAACTGCCCGTGCCGCTCGACCCGACGTCGAACGTCGCACGGGTAGACCCTGTGGTGACGGTGGCGCCTCCCCTGCCGTACTGGCCGTGGCCGCCGTCGCCCGTGCCGGCAACGGTCCATCCGGCCGCCGTCAGTGCGCTGGTGCAGTTCTTGATGATCGACGAGTAGTCCGTTGTGGCGATCGTGTACTACGTGTGGATTCCACCACTCTGGATGGGACCGGTCGAGGCCGGTGCCCCTGCGCTCGGGCAGTGCGGGGCCAGAATCGTGACCGTCGACCCCGCCGTCGCCACGGCGCTCGGCGCCGCAGTCGTCGTGGGGCTGCTTCCGGATGCGGCTGTAGTCGGCGAGGTCGATCCGCCCGTCCAGCACGCCGTCATCAGGACCGCCAGGCCGGCCAGGCGCTTGCCGCCAATCGCCCGCTTGAGTGCACTCATGGCCGTTCCCTCTCCCCGCCGACAGACCGCCGGGCCCAGATCGACCGCGCAGAGCGCAGTCCCGGTCCTTCCCAGAGGCAACGCGCGGTACGTCCTAATTCTTCGGCGGCGCTGCAGCCGTCCTGTAGCGGGGTCGTGGCTACAGGCGTGGACCCCACAGCGGGATCAGCACCAGGGCGCAGGTGCCACGGCCGACGCGCACGGCGCGGCTCAGTCGAGCCGAAGGCGAACCGCGACCGACTCAAGGGCGCCGAGGTGGTCGCCAACGGAGCCGAGCCCGGCGCCCATCGTGTTCACCGTCACATGACTCGCCCCTTCGGCGCGCCACCCCTCGATCCGCCGCACGGTGTCGTCGGCATCGCCGCGGAAATCGACCCGGCCCTCCATCGCGATTGCGGCCGGGTCCCTCCCGGCCCGTCCCGCCGACTCGGCGATCAGTGCCCGGGCCACGTCGAGCTTCTCGCCCGGTTGGACCAGCGGGAACCAGCCGTCGGCCAGGCGCCCCATCCGCTCGTAGGCGCGGGGCGACGCCCCGCCGAACCAGACCGGGATGGGGCGTTGAACGGGCAGCGGCGCGATCCCGGCCCCGGTCACCCGGTCGAATTCGCCGTCCGCCGTCACCGACCGTTCCGTCCAGAGGCGACGCAGCAGGCTCACCTGCTCCTCGATCCTCCGGCCCCGGGTGGCGAAGTCCTCGCCCAATGCCTCGTACTCCACGCGATTCCACCCGATGCCGACACCGAGTCGGAAGCCTCCCCGGGTCAGCAGGTCCACCTCGGCCGCCTGCTTGGCCACCAGCGCCGTCTGGCGTTGCGGGAGGATCGTGATGCCCGTCACCAGGTCGAGCGAGGTGCACCCGGCGAGGAAGCCGAAGAGCACGAACGGCTCGTGGAACTGGGTGTCGATGTCATAGGGGCCCTCCCACGGTTCATGGACGTCGGCGTCCGCCCCGACGACGTGGTCGTAGGCCAGGACGTGCTGGAAACCGAGATCCTCGACGCCCTGCCCGTACCGACGGAGGGCACCCACGTCGGGGCCGATCTCGGTCTGCGGGAGGACGACACCGATGCGCATGACTGGAGCTCCTGGGCTGGTGATCGGAAGGTGGGGTGGTGAGGCGACCCCACGCTACCGGTGCCCACAGCTGCAGGGACCCGGCCCACCACGACAGGGGAATCCCGTCCGGACGGGAATAGATCCTCCTCCGACGGGTTGACAACGGGCGTATTGCGATATATCGTGACTGCACGTGAGCGGTCTTGATACACCGCCCTACACAACGCAGACGCCGGTCGATCGACCGACGCACGATCCCACAAGGAGACACATCTGATGCATGGACACCACGAAACAGACGAAGCACACACAGGACAACGGGGGCCGAGGTTCGGACCCCCCACCGATCCATGGGGCGACCGCTTCGGCGGCACGTCCCGGGGCCGCAACCGCGGCCGTGGACGCGGCAAGGACGGCTTCGGACCGGGCTTCGGCCGGCACGGGGGCTTCGGACCCGGCCACGGCCGGGGCGGCAAGGCCAGGCGGGGCGATGTACGCGCCGCCATCCTCGCCCTCCTCGCCGAGGAGCCGATGCACGGCTACCAGATCATCACCGAGCTCACGGAGCGCAGCGGTGGGGTCTGGCGGCCGAGTCCGGGCTCGGTCTACCCGACGCTCTCCGCGCTGGAGGACCAGGGACTGGTCACCGCCGACACCTCGGAGGGCCGCCGGGTCTTCCAGCTCACGCCCGAAGGTCGGACGGAGGCGGAGGCAGCCGGTGACGGTCCGACCCCCTGGGAGGAGGCGGCCGGGGACGACCGCTCCGTTCCGGACATGCTCGGGGTGATGGTCCAGGTCATGAAGGCCACCAAGCAGGTGGCCCAGGCCGGTAGCCCCGGTCAGATCCGGACCGTCGGCGAGATCCTCGCCGACACCCGTCGGAAGATCTACCTCGTGCTGGCCGAGGGCGACACCCCTGAGCCGGCCGGCGAGGAGGCCTGACCACCCGTCCGGCGGGGCGCTCCCCCGTCCCGCCGGACACGGACAGGCACAGCACCGACACGGCGCCCTCCGGGGCGCCGTGTCGCGCGTCGTCACACCCGTCGTCGTGCCATCGCAGCGGATCCGACGATCAGGCTTGGTACCGTCTCGGCACCAGCCGCCGAGGAGGCACCGTGCCCGACACCCCGACCACCAGGCCATCGAGCCCCGCCGACCCGGCGGCACCCGCCCCGGCCCAACGCCTGACCGAACTGGGCTTCTACGCCCTCGCGGGCCAGCCCGAGAGCACGCGTGACCTGGTGGCGGAGGTGCGTACCGCCGAGGCGATGGGTCTCGGCTCCGTCTTCCTGTCGGAGCGGTTCGACAAGAAGGAGATGGGAGTCCTGTCGGGCGCAGCCGGTGCCGTCAGCGAGGAGCTGACTGTCGTCACCGCAGCGACGAACCACAACACCCGCCACCCGATGATCACCGCCGGACTGGCCCGCTCCATGCAGAGCCTCACGGGCGGTCGGTTCGTCCTCGGCCTCGGCCGGGGCATCCCCATCATCCAGGACACCTACGGCATCCCGCGGATCACCACCGCGGCACTCGAGGACTTCGCCAGGATCATGAAGCGCCTCTTCCGGGGCGAGTTCATCGTCGGCCACGACGGCCCGGCCGGCTCGTGGCCGGTCCTCTACCTGGCAGCACTCGACGAGGACCTCCCGCTCGGCCTGGTGGCGTTCGGGCCGGACTCACTCGCCCTGGGCGGCCGCTGCTTCGATCAGGTGATCCTGCACACCTTCTTCACCGAGGAGACCACACGGCGCTGCGTCGAGACGGTCAAGCGGTCGGCCGAGATGGCCGGACGGGACCCGGAGCAGGTGCAGGTGTGGTCGTGCCTCGCCACCATCGGCGACCACATCCCCGAAGGCCAGCGGCTGATGAAGTCGGTGGGGCGCCTCGCCACCTACCTCCAGGGCTACGGGGACCTCCTGGTGGCCACCAACGGCTGGGATCCCGCCGTGCTCGAGCGGTTCCGGGCCGACCCGGTCGTGGCCGGCTTCCTCGGCGGCATCGACTCCCACGCCACCACCGCGCAGCTCGAGCACCTCGCCACCCTGCTGCCCGACGAGTGGCTGGCGGCCAGCGCCACCGGGTCGCCGGCCCGGTGCGCGTCGACCGTGCGGGGTCAGCTGGCCCTCGGTTGCGACGGCGTGATCCTGCATGGGGCGACGCCCGCCGAGCTGGCACCGGTGGTGGACGCCTATCGCGTCGGTTGAGCCCGCGCGCAACGCCCGCCGCCAGGTCCGCCGTGGCGTTCAGCGACTGCGGCCGTGGACCAGTCTCATGACGTTGGACATCAGCTCGGTCGCCCGGACCGGACGATTGAAACTCGTGAGATCGACCGGTAGCGGGAACCTCTGTGCGGTCACCGCCTTCGGACGGGTGAACTCGCGCAGTCCGTCGGCGCCGTGGATGCGGCCGAAGCCGGACTCGCCGACGCCGCCGAACGGCAGTCCGGGCACCATGGCGAACGTCATGATCGAGTTGACCGAGGTCATGCCCGACCGCATGCGCCGGGCCAGTTCGATGCCCCGTTGGCGCGAACCGGTGAAGACGGCACCACCCAGTCCGTACTCGGAGGCGTTGGACAGCGTCAGTCCCTCCTCGATGTCGCCGACCCGGGTGACGGTCAGCGTCGGGCCGAAGGTCTCCTCGCGCACCGCATCGGCGTCCTCCGGCACGTCGACCAGGATGGTCGGGCCCACCCCGGAGACGTCGACCGAGGACTCGCCGCCCACCACCGCCCGCCCCCCGCGCCGGAGCGCGTCGGTCACGTGCCGGCGGATGGTGTCCACCTGGGACGGCATCGTCGGCGGTCCCCACGACGCCTCGTCGCCGGAGCCCGGAGCGAGGCCCTTCGCCTTGGTCGTCAGGATGTCGACGAAGCGGTCGTAGGCCGCATCGGCGACGTAGACCCGCTCGGTGCCGATACAGGTCTGACCGCCGTTCGACATGCCGCACCACAGGGCGGCATCGGCCGCGGCCTCGAGATCGGCGTCAGCGTCGACCAGGAGCGAGTCCTTACCGCCACACTCCATCAACACCGGCACGAGACCCTCGGCGCAGGCGGCCATCACCTTGCGACCCGTCGCCGCCGAACCGGTGAAGGCGATCTTGTCGACCCCCGACCGGCACAACGCCGCTCCGGTGGCACCGAGTCCCGTCACGAGCCCGAAAACGTCCCGGCCGTCAGGCACGGCGCGGGACCAGGCGTCAACCAGCCACCGACCGATGGCCGGGGTGTACTCGCTCGGCTTGAAGACGACGGCGTTGCCCGCCGCCAATGCATAGGCGATGGACCCCATCGGAGTGAACACCGGGTAGTTCCAGGGCCCGATGACGCCGATGACGCCGAGCGGCTGGTACTCCACGGTGGCCGAGTTGTTAGCCGCCAGGAGACCCGGGAAGACGCGATGGGGTCCCAGTACCTTGCGGGCGCGCGTGGAGGACCACGTCAGGTGATCGAGCACGAGGGTGATCTCGAGGACGGCGTCGCCGTGCGGCTTGCCGTTCTCCTTGTGCACCAGGTCGGCCAGCTCATCGATCCGGCGGGCGATCTCGGCCTTGTAGCGCCTCAGGTGGACCGCCCGGCCCGCGAACTCGAGTGTGCGCCACCATGTGGCGGCCGACCTCGCACGTTCGACTGCAGCGGCGACGGCCACCGCGTCGTCGACGGGAAACGTGCCCACGACGGCGCCGGTACCCGGGTCGAGGGAGTCGAACGTGGGGACATCGTCGTCCGGGTCCGTGCGGAGCTGCTCCAAGGTGGCCATGGGCTCAGGCTACCGACGCCCCCGTGCCCGCGCCCGCGCCCCGGCGCCCCCCGGTCCGGGTGGCTTCAGCCGCCCTCGTAGTCGAAGCCGAGATCCGGGGCCGTCAGGAGGGCCCGGAACTCCAGGCCTTCGGCCTCGGCCATGGCCGCACAGGTGCCACCGCGATCGACGATGGCGACCAGCAGTACCGGCTCCGCACCGAACCCACGCACGGCCCGCGCCGCTTCGAGCAGTGACGTGCCGCGGGTGACGGTGTCCTCGGTGATGACGACCCGGTCGCCCGGATCGAGTGCTCCGGCGATCCGGCCCCCGGCCCCGTGGTCCTTGGTCTCCTTGCGCACGCTGAACGCCTTGAGTCCACGACCGCGGGTGGCGGCCACCCCGGCGGTCACGAATGCCACCGGATCGGCGCCCATGGTGAGCCCGCCGATGGCGTCCACCCCTTCAGGAAGGATCGAGAGGATCGCGTCGGCCACCAACACCATGGCGTCGGGCCGGCACACGGTCTGCTTGGAGTCGATGAACCAGGAACTCTTCCGCCCGGACTTGAGCGTGAAGTCGCCGCGCTTCACCGAGTGCTCGAGCAGGTGGGTGCGGAGTGCCTCGAAGGGCGTCCCGGGCAACGGGGTCGTCATCGTCTTCCTCCTCTGGTGCGGCGGGCCGTCATCCTTGCGGCCACATCGGGGGTCCGGTCAGCTCCACGCCGCGCTCGCCCTCCTCCACCCAGCCCACGACCACCGGGTCGACGCCGGCGGCGGACAGGGCGGCGGTCGCCGGGTCCACGGTGTCCGCGGACACGGCCACGACCATGCCGAGCCCCAGGTTGAACACCCGGGCCATCTCCTCGTCATCGACCATGCCGAGTCGTCGGATCTCGGTGAAGATCTGCGGAATCGCCCAGCTGCCGCGCACGAGAACGGCCCGGAGGCCCTCGGGTAGGGCGCGGGGGATGTTGCCCTCGAAGCCGCCACCCGTGATGTGGGCGACGGCGTGGAGTTGCGCGGCGGCCATGGCGGCCCGGACGGCAGGTGTGTAGATCACCGACGGCAACAGCAGCTCGTCGGCGACGGAGGTGTCGGCGTCCGGCCATGCCGGGTCGGCGTAGCCCCGGCCGGACCGTTCGAGCAGGACGTGCCGGGCCAGGGTGTAGCCGTTCGAGCGGAGGCCGGGCGACGGCAGCCCGAGCAGCACGTCACCGGCGACCACCCGACGGGGCCCGAGGATCTCATCGCGCTCCACCACCCCGACCGCGAACCCGACGAGGTCGAACTCGTCGGGCGACATGATCCCGGCGTGTTCCGCCATCTCCCCGCCGAGGAGGGTGGCGCCGACCTGCCGGCAACCTTCGGCGATCCCGGACACCAGGTCCGCCATGCGGGTCGGCTCGACGCTGCCGGTCGAGATGTAGTCGAGGAAGAACAGCGGCTCGGCCCCTTGGCAGACGAGGTCGTCGACGCACATGGCGACCAGGTCGATGCCGACCGTGTCGTAGCGTCCGACGGCGCTGGCCACCGCGGCCTTGGTGCCCACCCCGTCGGTACCCGAGACGAGCACCGGCTGACGGTACCGGGTGGTGTCGAGGGCGAACAGTCCACCGAAGTCACCCAGGCCGCCCAGCACCTCGGCACGTCGGGTGGAAGCCACCAGGGGCTTGATCAGGTCGACCGCCCGCTCGCCGGCACCGATGTCGACCCCGGCCGCCGCGTAGGTGGCGGGGACGTCGGAGGAACGGTCGCTCACGCCGTGGGGGAGCCGGCGGCCGCCGTGACGGCGGGGCGCTCGGTGATGTCCACCTTGACTCCCACCGGGACCGGGTAGGTACCGGTCAGGCAGGCGTCGCAGAACCCGGCGCCGGGGGCGTCGATGGCCTCGACCAGGTGCTCCAGGCTCAGGTATTCGAGCGAGTCGACGTCCAGGAACTCGGTGATCTCCTCGGGCGTCTTGATGGCGGCCAGGAGCTCGGTGCGGTCGGGGGTGTCGATCCCGTAGAAGCAGGGCCACCGGAAGGGCGGCGACGAGATGCGCAGGTGGACCTCGGTGGCGCCCGCCTCGCGGAGCATCGTGACCATGGCCCGGGTGGTGGTGCCCCGGACGATCGAATCGTCGACGACGACGACCCGCTTGCCCGCGATGTTCTCGCGGAGGGGGTTGAGCTTGCGGCGCACGCCGTTCGCCCGCTCGGCCTGGGTGGGGGCGATGAAGGTCCGACCGATGTACCGGTTCTTCACCAGGCCCTGGCCGTAGGGGATCCCGGAGCCGACGGCATAGCCCTCCGCCGCCGGCACGCCGGAGTCGGGCACGCCCATCACGAGGTCGGCCTGCACCGGGCGCTGGGTGGCCAGCAGCTGACCCATGCGACGGCGGGCACCGTGGACCTCGTTGCCGTAGAGGGTGGTGTCGGGTCGGGCGAAGTAGACGAACTCGAAGATGCAGAGGCGGGGGTCGAGCCGCTCCTCGGGGAAGGGCCGCTCGGACCGGACCTCCTTACCGTCGATGACCACCATCTCGCCGGGCTCCAGCTCACGGATGAACGTGGCCCCGATGACATCGAGCGCCGGTGACTCCGACGCAAGTACCCACCCCTGCTCGGACTCATCGGTGGCGTCCAGCCGACCGAGGCAGAGTGGACGGAACCCGTTGGGATCGCGTACCCCGATGATCCGGTCGGCGTCCATCAGCACGAAGGAGAAGGCGCCCTCCACCTTGGGCAGGACCTCCATCAGGGCCCGTTCCAGGTCGCCGGCGTGCTCCGAACGGGTGCGCTCGGGCAGGTCCGGGGGGAACGCCTGGGCCAGCAACTCGGCCACCAGGTCGCTGTCGGAGGACACGAGGCCGGGCAGCATGTTGGCCTGCAGGGCAAGGTCGTCGGTATTGGTCAGGTTGCCGTTGTGGGCCAGCCCGAACCCGGCACGCCCCACCCCGCGGAACACGGGCTGGGCGTTCATCCAGTCACTCGAGCCGGCCGTGGAGTAGCGGGTGTGGCCGATCGCCAGATGGCCACGCAGCCCCGACAGCTTGCGCTCGTCGAACACGGTGGTGACGAGGCCCATGTCCTTCAACACGGTGATGAGATCCCCATCGCTTACCGCCATGCCGGCCGACTCCTGGCCCCGGTGCTGGAGGGCGTAGAGACCGTCAAAGGTCAGGTGTGCGACAGATCGCCCCGGGGCATAGACCCCGAAGACTCCACACGCTTCCTTGGCCTCCATCATCGGTTCGTCACCGCACACACCGGGGGTCGTCGGACGGGTTGCTCGAGATCGTGCCGTGGAGCTCGGCCACCACGCACTTCACTCTAGTGCCACCGGCCCGGAGTCCGCCCACCCGCCGCGGTGGACGACCGGTAGCGTCGAACGGGTGATCGACCTCCACACCCACTCGACCATTTCGGACGGCAGCGAGGAGCCCGAGCGGATCGTCGAACTGGCCCACGAGGTCGGGTGCACCGCCGTCGCGCTGACGGACCACGACTCGTTGGCCGGCCTGGCGAGGGCCCGCGTCCGAGCCGCCGAGTTGGGGATCCGCCTGGTGGCCGGGTGCGAGGTGGCCTGCGTGCCGGTGGCCACCGGGGGCGTCCACGTCCTCGTCTACTTCGTGGACGACCCCTCGAGTCCCCTGGGCCTCGAGCTCGACCGCCTGCGCGACGACCGGCGGGTCCGCAACCTCGAGCTCGTCGAGCGCCTCAACCACCTCGGCGTGCCGGTGACATTCGACCAGGTGACCGCCCACGCCGGCTCCGACGAGGGAGTCGGTCGACCCCATTTCGCGCAGGCCATGGTCGACCTCGGCGTGGTGGGCTCCGTGGAAGAGGCCTTCGACCGCTACCTGTCGAACGGCGGACTGGCCTACGTCCCGAAGGGTCGCCTGACGGTGGCGGACGTGTGTCGGGCGGCCAGTGAGTCGGGCGGGGTGGCCGTCCTGGCCCATCCCAGGACCATGGGCCTCGAGGGCGACGCGCTGGCCGACGCTGTCCGGGGCATGGCCGAGGTGGGGCTGGGCGGCCTCGAGGCCGTCTACGGCAGGTACTCCCCGCCGACCCGCACCGGCCTGGGCAACCTGGCCCGCCGGTTCGGTCTGGTGCCGACCGGAGGTTCCGACTTCCACGGAGCGACCAAGCCCGATCTCTTCGTTGGCACCGGTACGGGTGACCTCAAGGTCCCCGACCGGGTGCTCGACCAGCTCGACGCGATGCGGCCGACGGGCTGAGCCCGGCCTCCGGTCAGTTGGTCACCGGGGCGAGGTCGTCGAGGAGGTCGGGGAGCCGGCCCCGCCAGACGGCGGTGGCCTCGCCGACGCCCAGGTCGACCAAGTCGTCGATGACGATCCGGTCGCCACCGGCGGAGCCCAGCACCCGGAAACCGACGCCGGCGTCGGCGGCCCGGGACAGGAGCGAGGCGGAGTCGGTGGTGCAGACGATCACCCGCGACGGGGCCTCCGTGAAGAGCTCGTGGTGGTCGGCCACGCCCGACACCCGCACCCCCACACCGGACCGGACGGCCAATTCGGCCAGGGCCACGCCGAGGCCGCCCCCGGAAACGTCGTGGACCCCCCGGACCAGGCTCTGGCCCCCGGCCACCCCTTCAGCCACCAGACCGGCGACGAAGTCCACCAGGCGCCCGTGCCCGACCAGGTCCAGGGGCGGCAGGGTGCCGTTGCGGTGGTGGCGCAGCTGCACGGCCCACCGGGAACCGGCGAGGGACGGCGGAGTCCGGTGGGATCCGGCGTGTCCGACACTGGCGTCGAGCAGTACGAGCGTCCCGCCCTCGACCAGGGTCACCCCGGGTGGGCGGGCGGCGAGGTGGTCGATGAGCCCGAGGGCACCGATGACCGGTGTGGGGTCGATGTCCTGGCCGAAGCTCTCGTTGTAGAGGCTGACGTTGCCGCCGATGACCGGGAGCCCGAGTGCGAGACAGGCCTCCGCCATCCCGTCGATCGCCTCCGACAGCTGCCACATGACCTCGGGATGCTCGGGGTTACCGAAGTTGCAGCAGTTCACGACGGCCTTGGGCACCGCACCGGAGCAGGCCAGATTGAGCGCGGACTCGGCCACCGTGGCGGCCGTGCCGGCCCGCGGATCGAGCGAGCACCAGGTGGGGTTGGAGTCGGTCGTGAGCGCCAGGCCCCGCTCCGAGGGGGGGAGGCCCGGGGCGGCCAGGCGGAGCACCGCACTGTCGCCGCCCGGCCCCTCCACCGTATTGAGGAACAGCTGATGGTCGTACTGCCGGTAGACCCACGTCGGATCGGCCAGTAGCGCCAGCACGTCGTGGCCGCAATCGGTCGGGCCGGGCAGCGCGCCGGGGTCGTCGGCCAGGCGGGCGTCCTGGTCGGCCGGGCGTGCGATCGGTCGGCGGTAGAGCGGCGCGTCCTCGCTGAGGGCAACGGCCGGCACGTCACCGAGGACGGGCCCGTCGAAGCCGTCCAGGATGCGCAGTCGACCAGAGCCGTCAGCGGGGGCCTCCGTGACCTTGCCGACCACGGCGGCCCGCACCTCCCACTTGGCGCAGACCTCCTGGACGTGAGCGAGGTCCTCGGGGGTGACGATGGCCAGCATGCGCTCCTGGCTCTCGGACGTCATCACCTCGTAATCGACCATTCCGGGCTCGCGCCGGGGTACGGCCGAGACGTCGACGTCCATGCCGACGCCGCCGCGGGCCGCCGTCTCACTCGTGGCGCACACGAGTCCGGCGCCACCCAGGTCCTGGATCCCGACGACCAATTTGGCGTCGAGGAGTTCCAGGCAGGCCTCGATCAGCCGCTTCTCCTCGTAGGGGTCGCCGACCTGCACGCTCGGGCGCTTGGCCGCCTCCTCCGCCTCGTCGCCCCCGCCGAAACCCGCCGACGCCAACACACTGACGCCACCGATGCCGTCGCGGCCGGTCGACGAGCCCAGCAGGACGGCGAGGTTGCCCGGACCGGATGCCTGGCCGAGCACGAGCCGCTCGGTCGGCAGGACCCCCATGCACAGGACGTTGACCAACGGGTTCTGGCTGTAGCAGGGGTCGAAGGTGAGTTCGCCACCGATGGTCGGGACGCCGACCGAGTTGCCGTAGCCGGAGATCCCGGCGACGACGCCCTCGATCAGCCACTGCTGCTTGGGCTCGGTCGGGTCGCCGAAGAAGAGGGGGTCCATGACGGCGATCGGGCGGGCGCCCATGGTGAAGATGTCGCGCAGGATGCCGCCCACCCCTGTTGCCGCCCCCTGGTAGGGCTCGATGGCCGACGGGTGGTTGTGCGACTCGATCCGGATCGCCACGGCGATGCCGTCGCCGGCGTCGATGACACCTGCGTTCTCCCCCGGCCCCACCAGCACGTGCGGGCCCTCGGTCGGGAGCCGACGGAGATGGATCCGTGACGACTTGTAGGAGCAGTGCTCGCTCCACATGACCGCGAACAGTGCCAGTTCAAGATGGTTCGGCGCTCGACCGAGGGTTCCCTCCACCTCGTCACGCTCGGCATCGGTCAGACCGAGGGCGCGGTGCAGCGGTACCCCCGATCCGCCCACCGCGTCTACCTGTCCGTCTCCGCTCGGGTCCATGCGCCGAGGATACCTGCCCGCCGACCGGACCCTGATGCCTCACCCTGACACCGGACCACTCCCGTCACCCGTTCGCTGCACTCGGGGTTGTCAGGCGTCTGTTCCGGGCGTATATACGGGATTCAGGTAGATGTCGCTCCCTCCATCGCCTCACAAGCCCCGGCGCATCGCGGCACCTCGGCCTCGGAATTCCGCCCTCTGCGCACTGTGCCGGTTACCAGAAGTTGCAACAATCTGCTCCGGACAGACAGCCGATCGGCGACGATTGATGTACTGGTATCCGCGATGTGGCGCTACGATGCTTACTAGCATTACCGATGTTGTATTGTTGTGATTTGTCATAAATACCCGACACAGGAACCGTGAGAACATGTCAGCTGCGACCCCCACAAAAGCCCGCAAGAAGACCCCCATGTCCGCCGAGCACAAGGCTGCCCTGGCCAAGGGTCGCGAGGAGGGCCGGATCGTCCGGCAGTACCTCGAGGCACTCGAGTCGACGAAGCCCCGACGCGGTCGCAAGCGCACCCCGGACTCCATCCGGAAGCGGCTGGCCACGATCGAGGCCGCCCTGCCGGAGTCGGAGCCGCTGAACCGGCTGCACCTGGTCGAGGAGAAGCAGCGCCTCGAGGCCGAACTGGCCCACAGCGACGATGTCGTCGACCTGGCTGCGCTCGAGAAGAGCTTCATCAAGGTCGCCCGCCAGTACGGCGAGCGGAAGGGCATCTCGTACTCGGCGTGGCGGACCGTCGGCGTGAGCGCCTCGGTGCTGCAGCAGGCGAAGATCCCCCGCTCGCGGGGCTGACTCCGCCGGCTGGGGCGACCGTGGGCACGAACAGCTTCTCCGGCTGGCGCCTCCGCAACGTGGCCGGCGCGGTCCGCGAGGACCAGTACGCGCACTCGGCGCCCCTCGGGACCCACAAGGGACTGCATCTGCTGTGCCCGGTCTGCGGTGACGGCTTCACGGTCGACAAGTCGGACGAGGAGACCGTGCTCGCGCACATGGCGCCGATGGGGATGCCCGCCTGAGCCACCAGGCGCCGCCGATGCCCGGGGGAGCGCTCAGCCGACGGTCGTCGACGAGTCGGCCGTGCAGAGCAGCGCCTGCAGCAGAAGGACACCGTCCTCCGATCCGAGCAGGGGATCCGATGCCCGTTCCGGATGGGGCATGAGGCCCACCACGTTCCGGCCGGCGTTGCAGACGCCGGCGATGTCGTCGACGGACCCGTTCGGGTTGTCGACGTAACGCAGCACGATCCGACCTTCATCGCGCAGCTCGGCCAGCGTGGCCGCGTCGCAGGTGTAGTTCCCCTCGAAGTGGTTGATCGGGATGGCGAGCTCGGTGCCGACGGGCACACCCGCCGTCAGAGCGGTGTCGTCGCGTTCCACCCGGACGGTCGTCGTCGCGCAGACGAAGCGGAGGCCCCGGTTCTTCTGTAGGGCACCCGGCAGCAGGCCCGCCTCGGTCAGCACCTGGAAGCCGTTGCAGATACCCACCACAGGGCCGCCTTCGGAGGCGAACGTCGCAACGGCGTCCATGACCGGCGAGAACCGTGCGATCGCACCCGGGCGCAGATAGTCGCCGTGCGCGAAGCCGCCCGGCAGGATGAGCGCGTCGAAGGCGGACGCAGACGTGGCACCGTGCCACACGAGCTCCGCCGTGCCCCCCAGCTGCTCGATGGCATGGAGGGCGTCGTACTCGCAGTTGGTGCCCGGAAAGAGGACGATGCCGACCCGCGGAGCCATCAGGCGGCGGACCCGGCGGGTCGGACCGTCACCTGGGACTCCTCGATCACCGGATTGGCCAGCAGCCGGTCCGCCACCACGCTCGCCTGGGCCAGTGCGTCGGACTCGTCGGTGGCGGCCAGGTCGAACCGGAACGACTTCCCGGCCCGCACCGCCGTCACCCCGCCGAGGCCCAGGGCCGGGAGGGCCCGCTCGATCGTCGCCCCCTGGGGATCGGCGATCCCGTCGCGCAAGAGGACCTCGACCTGCACCGAGAACTGTCGGGTGTCGGCCATGTCAGGCACCGTACCAGTCGGCCAGTGACCGCCCGCAGACACGCTCGTAGGCCGCCACGTACCGCGTCGACGTGGCCTCCACGATCTCCGGTGGCAGCGCGGGCGGCGGCGCCTGCTTGTCCCATGGCTGCGCCTCGAGCCAGTCGCGGAGGGGCTGCTTGTCGAACGAGGGCGGGTTGGTGCCGGGCGCGCAGTCATCGGCCGGCCAGAAACGGGACGAGTCGGGGGTGAGCACTTCGTCGCATAGCGACAGCTTGCCGTCGATGTACCCGAGTTCGAACTTGGTGTCGCAGATCACGATGCCCTGCTCCTCGGCCCGGACCGCGGCTCGCGAATAGGCGGCCAGACACAGTTCCGCCGCGGCCTCCGCGGCCTCCCGACCGACGATGTCGATCGCCTCCGCCATCCCGATGTTCAGGTCGTGCCCCTCGGTGGCTTTCGTCGACGGGGTGAAGATCGGCTCGGGCAGCGCCTGGGCGTGGAGCAGGCCCGCCGGCATGGCCATGCCGTGCACGGTGCCCTCGCGCTGATACTCCTTGTAGGCCGAGCCGGCCAGGTATCCGCGCACGATGCACTCGATGTCGAGCATCTCGGCGCGGTGCACCAGCATCGTCCGGCCGGCCAGGTAGTCGAGGCCACCGGGCAGCGCCGCCGCCGCCTCGGGGAAGTCGGCGGTGTCCGCGCTGATCAGATGGTTGGGAGCCAGGTCGGCCAGTTCCTCGAGCCACGCCGCCGTCATGGCCGTGAGCACACGACCCTTGTCCGGGATCGGCTCCTCCATGATCACGTCGAAGGCCGAGATGCGGTCCGACGCGACCATCAACAACCGGTCGGCACCGGCGTCATACAGGTCGCGGACCTTTCCGGTCGAGATCAGTGGCAGGGGTGACTGGGTCATGGGACGAGCTCCTCCAGGGCATCGGTGAATCGGTGGACATGGCGCAGGGTACGGGACAGGTCGAAGGCCGCGTCGAGGTCCTCGGGCGCGAGTGTCACCTCCGGATCAGCGTCGAGGACGGCGCGGAAACTGCGGCCCTCCTCCCATGCGGCCCGGGCGTCACGCTGGACGATCCGGTAGGCGGCGTCGCGACTGAGGCCCCCGCTGACCAGGGCAAGCAGGACCGACTGGCTGAAGACCAGGCCGTGGCTACCCTCCGTCAACGTGGCGAGCGCCCGCTCGGGATGGAGGACCAGGCCCCGGACCAGGCCCGTCGCCTTCTGCAGCATGTACAGGGTGAGCATGCTGGCATCGGGAAGCACGACCCGCTCGACCGAGCTGTGGGAGATGTCCCGCTCGTGCCACAGGGCCACGTCCTCGAGCCCGGCCGACAGGTAGCCACGAAGCACACGGGCCAGACCGCAGAGCCGCTCGGACAGGATCGGGTTGCGCTTGTGGGGCATGGCCGAACTGCCCTTCTGGCCCGGCTTGAACGGCTCCTCCACCTCACCCAGCTCGCTGCGGGCCATGTGGCGGATCTCGGTGGCGATCTGCTCGATCGTGGCGCCGACGGACGCGCAGGCCCACAGGAACTCCGCGTGCCGGTCGCGGGCGACCACCTGGGTGGCGGGCACCGGCACAAGGCCGAGGGCCGCGCACACGTGGGTCTCGACCCGCGGGTCGATGTTGGAGAAGGTGCCGACGGCTCCGGACAGCTTCCCGACGGCGACCCGCTGGCGGGCGGCCCGCAGTCGCTGTACGTCACGATCGGCCTGCAGCGCCCAGAGCGAGAACTTCGCACCGAAGGTGGTGGGCTCGGCGTGCATGCCGTGGGTTCGACCCGTCACCGGGACGTCGATCGACTCGAGTGCCCTCGCCTTGCACGCTCCGACCAGTTCCGTGGCGGCCTCGATCAGGAGGTCCGAGGCCCGCGTGAGCGTGGCACACAGCGCGGTGTCCACCACGTCGGACGACGTCAGCCCATAGTGGATCCAGGATCCCTGGGGCTGCCCGATGGCCTCCTGGACCACGTCGACGAAGGCCGCCACATCGTGGTCGGTCACCGCCTCCCGCTCGGCCACCGCCTCGACGAAGGCTGCGTCGACCTCGGGGGCATGGGCCCGGCAGTACTCGGCCGCATCGGCTGGCACGTCACCCACCTCCACCCAACCGTCGGTGGCGAGTAGCTCGACGCGGAGCCACATGGCGAACCGGGCCTCGTCGGAGAAGAGTGCCGCCATCTCGTTCGGGGCGTAACGGGGGATCATCGGGCGGCCTCTACTTTCACGTCGTTCGGGAACGCGGCCGACTCGTCGACGGCCGACCGCGCGATGTCGGAGCGGTACTGCATACCGGGCCAGGAGATGGCGGCGACGCCGGCGTAGGCCCGGTCGCGGGCCTCGCCCAGTGTCCCGCCCAGTGCGGTCACCCCGAGGACGCGCCCACCGGCGGTCACCTCGCCGTCGGTCCGTGCACCGGTCGTCGTGCCCGCACGGAAGACGGTCACACCGGGCAGCTGCCCGGCCTCCTCGAGGCCGGCGATCGGATCGCCTGTCCGCGGGGACTCCGGATAGCCCTCGGAGGCCAGGACCACACAGACGGCCGCCTCGGGTGCGAAGTGCGGTGTGGTCACCAGCTCACCTGCCGCCACTTCGGCCAACAGTGCCGCGAGGTCACCCTCATACCTGGGTAGGACGACCTGGGTCTCCGGGTCGCCGAAGCGGACGTTGAACTCGAGGACCTTCGGGCCCGACGGCGTAAGCATCAGGCCTGCATAGAGGACACCGCGGTAGTCGATCCCGCGGGAGCGCAGGGCCTCGACCAGTGGTGCCACCGCCTCGGCCACGAGCTCGTCGACGAGGACATCGTCGACGGACGGCACGGGCGAGTACGCTCCCATCCCCCCGGTGTTCGGACCTGCGTCGTCGTCGTCCCTGCGCTTGAAGTCCTGCGCTGGGGCGAGTGGCGCCAGCCGGTGGCCATCGCACAGCACCAGCAGCGAACACTCCGGCCCGGTGAGCCCTTCTTCGATGACCACCTGCTCACCGGCCTCGCCGAAGCTGTCGCCCGACAGCTTGGCGGCGACGTCGGCCTCGGCCTCGGCGAGCGAGTCGGTCACCAGCACGCCCTTCCCTGCCGCCAACCCGTCGGTCTTGACCACCCACGGTCCGTCGAGCGAACGCAGGAACTCGACGGCCGGGCCCACCTCGGTGAAGACCCCGAACCGGGCGGTCGGTACCCCGGCCTCGGCCAGCAACTCCTTCATGAACGCCTTGGAGCCCTCGAGACGGGCCCCGTCGGCACCGGGTCCGAAGACCAGCTTGCCCTGGCTCCGCAACCGGTCGGCCAATCCGTCGACTAGGGGAACCTCGGGGCCGATGACGAACAGGTCGGCGTCGAGCTCCTCGGCGGGGTCGGCCGTGCTGGTCAGTGAGTGACCCTCCGCCGACCGTCCGGTGATCCCGGGGTTGCCCGGCGTGACGACCACGTCGACCGTGCGGGCCAGGACCGAGGCGAGTGCGTGCTCACGCGCTCCGGATCCGACGACGCAGACCGTCCGCAGCGGCCCTGGCGTCGCACCCGGTGTCGAGGAGGACGCCCCGCTCATGCGGCGAAGCGCACGAACTGTTCACGGCCCGGTCCCACCCCGACGAGCCGCACCGGCACCCCGATCTGCTCGGCCAGGAAGTGCACATAGTCACGGGCGGCTTGCGGCAGGTCACCGAGCTCGGTGGCCGCGGAGATGTCCGTCTTCCACCCTGGCAGCTCCTCGTAGATAGGCGTGACCTGGTGGAACACCGACTGGTGGTAGGGCGGGTGGGTGAAGCGCTCGCCATTCGCCTCGTAGGCCACGCAGACCTTCACGGTGTCGAAGCTGTCGAGCACATCCAGCTTGGTCAGCGCGACCTCGGAGAGGGAATTCAGGCGCACGGCCTGGCGCATCATGACCGCGTCGAACCAACCCGGGCGGCGGCGGCGGCCGGTGTTGACCCCGTACTCGTGGCCCCGGTCGACGAGGGTGTCACCGATCTCGTCGGTCAGCTCGGTGGGGAACGGACCGCTGCCCACCCGGGTCACGTAGGCCTTGGCGATGCCGATGACCGAGTCGATGTACCTCGGGCCCACGCCGGCACCGGTGCAGGCCCCGCCCGCCACCGGGTTGGACGAGGTCACGAACGGGTACGTGCCGTGGTCGAGGTCGAGGAACGTGGCCTGTGCTCCCTCGAGGAGGACATTGGCCCCCCGCTCGAGCGACTCGTGGACCAGGCCCACCGTGTCGGCCACCATGGGGGCGATCCGGGGGGCGAGCTGATCGAGGTACAGGCCGCAGATGTCGTCCGCCGACAGTGGCAGCCGGTTGTAGACCTTGGCCAGGATCTGGTTCTTCTCCTTCAGGACCACGTCCAGCTTCTGGCGGAAGATCTTCGGGTCGAGCAGGTCCTGGACGCGCAGGCCCACGCGTGACGACTTGTCGGCGTACGACGGGCCGATCCCGCGTTTGGTGGTACCCAGCTTGTTCTTGCCCAGGTACCGCTCGGCCAGCTGATCGAGTTCGTGGTGGTACGGCATGATCAGGTGTGCATTGCCACTGACCAGGAGTTTCGACGTATCGATGCCCTTGGACTCGAGGACGTCCACCTCGGCGAGGAGCACCGTCGGGTCGACCACGACGCCGTTACCGATGACCGGGGTGATGTGGGGGTAGAGGATCCCGCTGGGCACGAGTTGGAGTGCGAAGGTCTCGCCGTCGACCACGATCGTGTGTCCGGCGTTGTGGCCGCCCTGGTAGCGGACGACCAACTCCATCTCCTTGGCAAGGAGGTCGGTGAGCTTGCCCTTGCCCTCATCACCCCACTGGGTCCCGACGACGACGGTTGCCGGCACGCGTCTCTCCTCCGTTGCGGATGCGGATTACGCACCAGTGTACCCCGGTGGGCGGGGCCCCTTCGAGGGACGACCCTGCGGCTCCGGGAGCTGTCCGGCCGGAATGCCGCGTCGAAGGCGTACCGCGTACGAACTCATACGCGGTACGCCTTGTGGACCGCACATCCACCGGGGCCGACCTCTCCAGCATCGGGCACTACAGCTGAGCGCCCGACGTGCCGATTTCCCTGATGAGGCCCTGCCCGGTCGCCCGGTCCCCTTGGGAGACCGCGCCGGAACGGGAACGACGACCGGAACGGACGCATGGATCTTCGAGGACGACCCCACGGGCGCACCAGACGAGTGGCTGCAGCGGTCGCCGTGGTCCTGGCGGCCGCGGGCCTCGCCGCCTGCGGTAGCAGTGGATCCTCGGCGACGACCACGACCGGGGCGACGACCTGGACCGTGTCGCGGACGGAGCCCGCCTCGGGGGGCAGCACCAACGCCGGACTCTACGGCGTCTCGTGCCCTACGCCGTCGTTCTGCGCAGCGGTCGACGGCGCCGGTAACGCCGAGACCTGGAACGGGACCCGATGGACCCCGCCGGAACCAGCCGCGACCGGAGGCACCCTGAACTCCGTGTCCTGCACTTCGTCGACGTTCTGCGTCGCACTCAACGGTCAGCTGGCCGTGGTCTTCAACGGAAGCACGTGGACGACATCTGCCGCAGTCGGCCCGGCACCCACGGGACCGACCGGAGGCCAGTACCAGGTGTCGTGTACCTCGCCCACGTTCTGCGCCTCCGTCAACACGGCCGGGGTGGCAAGCATCTTCGACGGCACCACCTGGGGCCGCGACGCCGTGGTCGACGACGGCACCGCCGACAAGCCGGTACAGAACGTCTCGTGCGCGTCGACCACGTTCTGCGTGGTCGTGTCCGCGACCGGCAACATCGCCACCTTCGACGGCCAGGCGTGGACCCGACAGGCGTCGCCCGGTCAATCGCTCCTCCACTCGGTGTCGTGCCCCACGGCGACGTTCTGCATGGCCGTGGACCTCACGGGCCACGCCATCCTGTGGGACGGGTCGTCGTGGTCGCCGGCGCAGTCCATGCCGGGCTCGGCGGCCCTCACGTTCTCGGTGTCGTGCCCCACGGCCAACCGGTGCCTCGTCGCCCGGTCCGACGGCTCGGTTTCGGTCTGGCAGTCCGGCAGCTGGTCGGCACCGCAGCCGGTCCTGCCGGACGGCACGGTGGCCGGTGCCGACGTCAGTTGTGCCTCGACCGCGTTCTGTGCGGTCGTCGACACGGCTGGATCGGCCGCCACCACGCGCACCTGAGTCGGCGACCCCGGGTGGTCGTGCCACCCGACCCGAACTCACGACAGGACGATGGCTCCGTCCTTGTCGTCGACGACGACCGTCGAGCCCTCGGGGAAGCGCCCCTCGAGCAGGGCGAGGGCCAACGGGTCCTCGACCTGGCGCTGGATGACCCGCCGCAGCGGACGGGCACCGAAGTCGGGGTCGAACCCGTTGTGGGCCAGCAGCTGTTCGGCCGCCGGAGTGACCTCCAACGACAGGCGCCGCTCGGCAAGTCGGCTGCGCAGACCCTGGAACTGGATGGACACGATGCGGTTGAGGTCGGCCTCGGTCAGATTGTGGAAACGGACGATCTCGTCGATCCGGTTGACGAACTCGGGCTTGAAGCTTTCGATCGGCTCTCCGGGGATGTTCGACGTCATGATCAGCACGGTGTTCGTGAAGTCGACGGTGCGTCCCTGGCCATCGGTCAGTCGGCCGTCCTCCAGGACCTGGAGGAGCGTGTTGAACACGTCGGGGTGCGCCTTC
>Ga0302279_10001024_pt1 | contig 40686 bp, 33 predicted proteins | sample III_Bog_N3_3_FD_194541 | JGI IMG/M metagenome (GOLD analysis project Ga0302279, IMG submission 194541) | Peat permafrost microbial communities from Stordalen Mire near Abisko, Sweden - III_Bog_N3_3 | ecosystem: Environmental > Terrestrial > Soil > Wetlands > Peat | place: Sweden: Abisko... | reverse complement strand
TTTGGTCGCGCGGTTCGAAGGCAGCAATGCGCCCGCCACCGACAGTTTCGACCGCATGCTGGTGGCGGTGGGGCGGCGGCCGAACGGACGGGCCATCGGCGCGGAAAACGCCGGCGTGCGCGTGGATGAGCGCGGCTATATCCCGGTGGACCGGCAGATGCGCACCAACGTAACGCACATCTTTGCCATCGGCGATATCGTCGGCCAGCCGATGCTGGCGCACAAGGCGACGCACGAAGGCAAGGTGGCGGCGGAGACCGCCGCAGGGCGCAACAGCGCGTTCGACGCCAAGGTGATTCCGTCGGTCGCCTATACCGATCCGGAAGTCGCCTGGGCGGGTCTGACGGAAAACGAGGCGAAGGCGAAGGGCATTGCCTACGGCAAGGGCGTGTTCCCCTGGGCGGCCAGCGGACGGTCTCTGTCGCTCGGCCGGGACGAAGGACTGACCAAGCTGCTGTTCGACTCCAGGACCAATGCGTTGATCGGAGCTGGCATTGTCGGTCCGAACGCTGGCGAGTTGATCGCCGAGGTGGCGCTGGCGATCGAGATGGGCGCCGACGCCGAGGATGTCGGTCTGACCATACATCCCCACCCGACCCTGTCCGAAACGGTCGGGCTGGCCGCCGAGGCGTTCGAGGGCACCATCACCGATCTGTTCATGCCTCGCAGAGCGCAGGATACCGCACAATCTCGGCCGTTGGCCCGGGGCGCTGGCCGTAGCTGAACGCTTGTTCGCCACGCGCCGGGGATGACAGCGTCCAGGATCATGGTGCCGGCGGCGGCGGTTGGCACAAGTGGGAACACCGGCATCCCAAGCCTCCTCGACCTGAAGCCGATCTTCGTCGGCCAGCGGACCGGCACTGGTGATAGGGATGATCACGCAGTCCTATCGTCCTATCTGATGACGCGTAGGACACTCATCCTAAGCACCCACCAGTCTCTTTCAGTTGATCACTGCATGGCCGCCACTGAACGTGAGATGGTTGGCCAACAGGGCGGCGGTCATGCCGCTACCCACGTTGGTCAGCACCACGCCATGCGTTGGGTCGGCACTACTGTAAAGCCCGATGGCTTTCTGTCCATTGTAGCTGGTGTTGTCAACTTGCAAAATGCTGTTGGCGGCCCCATTAAGATTGATGTTGAGTTGGTCAAGGCCGTATTGGAAGTTGGCGATTGTCTCGATTCCGCTGCTGTATTGCAGCGCGTAGTTTATGGTGCTGGCGCCCGTCCCCAATGTGATAGCGTCTGGCGTGCCGATGAAGGTCAGAATCGGAGCAACCAGACCGTTGCTGACGCTTGCAGTATCGCCATTCATGTTAATCGTCGCCGATATCCCAAACCCGGTCATTGTCAGTGTGTCCGCCGAGGCTGTTCCGCTGACGGTCAGCGCCGATAATTTGCTGTCAGCATTCAGCGATGACAGTGTCGCTTTAACATTGGCTGCGGTGTCAGACACCTGGAATAGGGCAACGTGCGTATTGGTCTGTACAGTTGCCGCGTTCGCGGCTGTAACGCCACTCACAGACACCTTGCGGGTGTTGGATAACTTGCCTAAAGCGGTCTGGTCTCCCGTAAACTGGGCATAGGTAATTTGCAGGGGATTGCTGTCGGTCGCAGCGATCGACGAAAGTTTCCCGTCGCCATTCAGTGCGGCGATGTTGCCCGCCAAATTGGTCGAGCTATCGAAGACCGAGAACGACGTCACCGCACCGTTCGCCTGCAGTCCGGCAGCGGCGGATACCAGGACACCTGTCACCGTCAGAGCGTATTTGCTGGCGATCTTGGCAAGAACACCCGCATCAGCGCTGTACTGCGATGCCGTCAGGGTCAGCGCCGGTGTACTGGTGTCGGTCAGCGTAATCGACGAAAGCTTCGTGTCAGCGGCCAGGCTGGCGAACGCGGCGCTGACATTGGTCGAGCTATCCAGAATCGAGAACGACGTCACCGCGCCGTTCGCCTGCAGTCCGGCAGCGGCGGATACCAGGACACCTGTCACCGTCAGGGCGTATTTGCTGGCGATCTTGGCAAGAACACCCGCATCAGCGCTGTACTGCGATGCCGTCAGGGTCAGCGCCGGTGTGCTGCTGTCGGTCAGCGTAATCGACGACAGCTTGGTGTCAGCGGCCAGGCTGGCGAACGCGGCGCTGACATTGGTCGAGCTATCCAAGATCGAGAACGACGTTACCGCGGCATTTGCCTGCAGACCGGCGGCCGCAGATACCAGGGCGCCAATGATAGGCGACGGGACGGCGGTCATGCTGTCGATGCTGATCGTATCACCAGCAGCGAGTAGCGTATTCAGGCTCACCTCGAAGGTTGTATCCCAGTATTGCCAGCTCTGCGTGCCCCAAGGATTGCGAATCTCGAGTTGTCCGGTATTGCTGTCATAGCCGTAGATCGACATGGCGTGATTGGCGACCAGCGTTATCTTGCCGCTGCTGTCGATGGCATTGGTGCGGGAGCACAGAACTGCGTCACTGCCTCCAGCGATGGCGGAAACAAGTGTCGACAGCACAGAAGCCGTCCCTAAGCCATAGTTGAATGACTGGATACCGAAGGTGTCGGCGTAGACATATTTGTTCCATGACGAGCCGCTGGCGTAGTAGTCGGTGATTGTGGACGCCCCGGTTATCGCTTCCAGGGCGTACTCAGGAGCGCCGCCATTGCCGATAGTCGAAAACGAGTTGCCGTAATTGATTGAATTGCCGGTTATGACGCCACTGGACTGGAGTTGCGCATAGGCCTTCTCGACCAGGCTGGCCCAGATGTTGGACGCACCGTTGAAGACTGTTCCGCCATCGGCGAGGGCGTTATTGACCGTTACGTATTCCGCTGAACCACCGAAGAAGAACCGGACTCCATAGGTATTGTTGCCGTTATTGGTTATCATTGACTGTATGAGCGACGGGTTCTGCCTGGCGACTTCGGCCAGTGACGCCAGCAGGTAGCAGTCACCGAGATAGCCTTGGTTGACGTCATTCATGCTTGGACCAGCCGCGCCGAACACCGGGTTGGTTACCGCCGAGTACGACACGCTGAACGTGGATGCACCGCTCATCGTCACGCTGGAACTCGGGAGATCCGTTCCAAGGAACCATTTGCCGTCGAGTTCATTCACCTGCGTCGCAGTGCAGCCAACCGCGAGGTTGCCGAGGGCGGTTGTTGACGATGCCCCGCCGGTCCAACTTGCGTTTGCAGCGTTGCCATCGATCAGCGCATTGGTGATATAGGTGACGTAGGGCGATGCAGTCTCACCGATGTTGAGATCGGCGGCGATCTTGTTGAGGTCGCCAAGTTGGCTCGCCGAAAGTGTCGTTTTGTTGGTTGTCAGCTCGGCACCGAGGTCGCTGAATAGCCGGGCCATCGCGGTTTCACTGACCGAGCCGCTTGCAGATGCCGCCGTCATGTCGGCTTTGATGACCGAATCGCTCAGTGAGGAGATCCATGATGGGGCCGCGACCGAGACTGTCGTAGGGGCGGCTGTGGAGGTTGATTTCGCCGATCCTGCGCCGGCGTTGGATACGGTGGCGGCGATGGAGATACTGGCAACGAGAGTGGCGAAGCCAATGTCAATTCCAGTGCCGAACCCGCTGGTGCCGAACCCGCTGGCCGCGGCGCCCGGCGTCAGTGGCGTCGGCAGGACGTCCCGTTGCAGAGTGCCGTGGTTGGCATCGAGCGTGAGGTTGGTCAGCGCTCCGCTCGACGTCGATGCGGCCATAGCGCCTGGGCTGTTCTTGGCGGAGTAGCCCGCAGCAAATCCAGACGGCGTCAGATCCAGGAGGCGCAACCAATCGTTGTCGGCGATTGAAGATGTGGCGCTATCGTCCAACGAACCGGCACGAAGGCATACACTTCGCATAGCCCCTGTTATCCTCATCCTGGCTGGGGCCACTTTTCACATCCGATTGGTTTCGGCTTGATTAACAAGTTTGCGCGAAAACCACGCGCAGACCGGCGGTTTTGAGTGCGGTCGCTTTTTTTGGATGTCCTGCGACAGGGTGCAAAGAAGGTCGCCCCCCGGACTTCGGCATGGCGATCGCGGCGGCAGCAACGGGCGCGTGGGTGCGCTGTGGGCCGCCCTCAATCGGCCCGCCCGGCGGCGCAGCCCGGGCAGCGTTGCGGCGCCGACACTCTGCCGGCATCCGCGCAGCCACCCGGCGTTTGCTCCCGCGCAACCATTGGGTGCTATCCCGGTCGGCGCTTGGACCCTTTACGTGGCCGCACGGTGTCAATATGTTCTTGTTCTGTTCGAGTCGCTGGCGTGGCGGCAACGCCGCCCCTAAAGCAGGAGGTGGACATGGCGCGGATCAAGCAAGCCGACCATCCAAGGATTCTTCGGATGGTCGAGGTTGACCGTCACAGGGTGCCGGACGTCGCCGCCGAATACGGTTGCACGCCGGGGACCATATACGCGCTGCTGGCGAAGTTGCGTCGCCGCCCAGCCGAGGGGCCACCGCAGAGTGGCCCGGCTCAGCCGCCTCTTGCGCTCGACCCTGGACAGCCCCTCGCCGGCGCGGGCCTGGCGGTCCACGACTGTGAAAAGGCCGCCGCCCTGGCGGACGCTCCCCAACCGCTGGCGCCGGCGGCCGAACCATCCGACCATCCGCGACAATCCGGGCCGGAGGCTGCTGCACTCTGCGCCGAGGGTGATCCGAATGCCCCAGCCAGCGATCAAACGCCTGCGGGTCCCGATACGGAGAGCAATCCTCCCCGCACGGCGTTTACGGCAGCAGGGGCCTCCCGCTCGTTGGAACCAACCACCCGCGTGGAGACCGTCCATCGGCGGGCAGCCGGAAGCGGCCCGGCAACCGTCGGCGCCAGGCTGGCCAAGCCCGGATTTGGTCTCCTGATGCGGACCGCCGACGGAGAGGAGACGTTGGCGCCGTTCCGGTCGCTGGAAGATTTGCTGTCCGCCATCAAACCGATCCTGCGGGCCAGCGCCAACAGCAGCGATCCGGTGTGGTTCTCGCTGCAACCGGTCGATCTCGCGACGATCGAGGACGCCGATGCGGCCTGAATCACCGCCGGCTGGGCCGTGAACGCCAGTGTGCCGTTCACAACATCATTTCGTTGCCCCGATTCCCAGATCGCCTCAGGCGCGTGCTTTTTGCAGTCCGTGGAATGACCCACGGACGGAATGACGCAGCGAGGGCATCGATGCCGGTGCCGGTGGCCCTTCATCCGGCTCGGCTGCACACCACTGCGCGTCTGCTCGGCCAGCGCCTGACGCTCCGGCACGACCAGCCGCGACCGCTTGGCAACGGTTTGCCAGTCGAAGCCGGTCTGGCGAACGATCGCGCAGACGCTGTGGCCCGCAACTTGCTTTGACTTTGCCCCAGCGAAGACGCCTGCCAAGCCCGGCCGACTTCCCGCTGGTTTGCTAGCTGATGCCCGGCACCGATCTGCCCGTCGAGGCGGCACTTCCTCTCCCCCGGGGGTGGCGTTCCAGGGGGATGCGTCGGTGCAGGATCGCGGGTATGTTGGCCACGCAGCCCGTCCGCGCCAGAGCCGGGAGCGCCTGTTCGCTGGTCAATCCAGCCTTGTCTGCGTTGTTCGATGCCGAAAGGATGTCGCGGCGGTCGGCTCCAGTGACCCCTGCTTGTGACAAAAACCGTCCATGCTCCGTGATGCGAAGGACTGCATTCTTGACGCCAAAGCCGGCGAAGCGATCGGCCGGTTCGATCTCGACTTCGAGACACTTCGCCAGTGGCAGAACGACGCGCGCCAACCGGCGGTCACGCGGCTGGTCCTGATGAAGCGGTTCGACAGTGTGCCGCCCGGCGAGGCGCTGATCGACACGGTCATTGCATGCCTCGCGGCCACCGCGGCGGGCCTATGGCCGGTGTGGTGTTCGGATGCCGATTTCAGCGCGCTGCAACCAGCCGATCTGGGCCGCGGACAGACAGCAGTTGAGGACCTGCTCGCCGGCCTGCCGGCGGCCTCGTCGATATGGTTCGCCTGGGCGGCGCGCCGGATGCTGGCCGGCCGGAGTCTGGAGCAAAGCGGGTTTTCCCGCGAGAGTGCGCTGCAGCAATTGGCGCTGGCGATAAGCCGCGAAGGGCTGATCCTGGTGATCGCCATCACCGAGACGGCCCCCGCGCCGGGCATGCTGCTCGGTATGGTCCATGCCGCGCAGTGGCTGGCCCGGCGCGGGCTTGCGGTCGTCGTGTTGTTGCCGCCGCTGCTTGAAGGGCGTCAGGAGCTGGCGGCCTTGGCTGTGCCGCCAGCCGAGCGCGCGGCCGAGGCGCCCGTGGAGGCCCCATCAAAGTTCCCAGAGGGGCAGCCAGAGGGGCAGCCAGAGGGCTCGCCTCCGGAGCGCCTCGACTGCGCTTTGGAGCGAACGGCGCCGCCAGGCGGCAAGCGGCAAGCCACGCCAAAGGGGGCGGCGCCCAGCGAGGTCTCGTCGGGGGCGGTCGAGGCGGCTGCCGTTCCGCAGGCGGTGCCGCGGGATGCCGACGATCTCTGGCTTTGGCCGCTTACCGGCCGGCCGCATCCGCTGAGCGAGGGCGAACACCGGCTGGCGGCCGCCCTGCGGCAGGACGCCGACCTGCACACTCTGTTCAGCTTCAACTGCCGGGTCAGGACGATCTACCAGTCCGAACCGATCGTCGATCTGCTCTGGACCGAAGGCCGCGTCGTGGTCGAAGTCGATGGCGAGTCGCACCGGCAAGCCGACCAGTACGCCGCTGACCGGCACCGTGACTTCGAACTCCTGGTCAGCGGCTATGTCGTGCTCCGCCTGTCGAACGAAGAAGTCCTGACCGACACGGCGCGGGCCGTGGCAAAAATTCGCAAGGTGGTTTCCCTCCGCCAGCACACCCCACCGGAGACCGGATTCGCATGAGCGCTTCGCTGACGCCGCAACAAACCATGCTGCTTTGGACGCTGCTCGCCGAGGGCGGCGAGGCCTGGCAGCAGGACATCAAGCCACCGGTTGACGCCAAGGTCCGTGCGGCATTGCAGCAGGCGCGGCTGGTCGAAACCGGGATGCAGAAGAACGCCCGGAACAAGCGGGCGCTGGTGATCAGTGTGACGGACGCGGGCTGGGCATTCGCGAACGAGCACCTGAGCGCGCCGCTGCCGGACAAAGTGCAAGGCGCCGCTCCGGTGCTGCAAAAATGGCTGACCCGCCTGCATGGCTTCATGCGCCAGCGTGGCGTGACGCTCGCCGACATCTTCGCCCCGCCCGCATCCGACGCGCCCGGCCTGGCGGCATCCGGCCCAGTAGCATCCGGCCCAGTAGCATCCGGCCCAGCGGCATCCAGCCCAGCGGCATCCAGCCAACCGGGATACAGGGAAGCGACTTCACCCACCCTGCAAGCCCGCATCCGGTCAGCCTATCTCCGCGCCAGCGGCGGTGCGCTCAGCCAGCGCGTGCATCTGTACGCCCTGCGCGGCATGCTGAACGACGTTGACCGCAAGACTCTGGATGACACGCTGGTTGAAATGATGCGACACAACGAACTGATGCTCTACGGACTGGACTACCGCGCCGACATCACGGCCGACGACCAGCTTGCCGCCGTCACCGTCGGCGGCGACAGCAAGCACGTCCTCACCATGGACCGCTGACGATGTTCGGCCTGTGGAGCAAGCCGCGGAAAGCCGACGCCAAACCGGCGGCGGCCAGCGGTCCGGAAGCGAACGAGACGGCCGGCATTCTGCCAGCCCTCGCCGCCGTCGATTTCGCGGGTGTCCGGCATTTCTCCAGCATCTGGGATGATTCGCCGCACCACGTGTCCGATCTCAACGGTGCCCTCGCCGAGGAGCTTGCGGATGCGCTGTTTGCCTGCGCCGAATCGCGATCGCCGCTCGGCCGCATCGTGGTGGGACAGGCCGGAGCCGGCAAGACGCACCTGCTGGGCGACCTGCGGCGCGCGGTGTGGGAACGGCGGGGCTGGTTCGTGCTGCTCGATCTTGGCGGCGTGCGCGATTTCTGGCCTACGGCGGCGCTGAACTATCTCGACGCTTTGCACAAACCTCACCCGAGCGGGCGGACGCAGGGCCAGGAGCTGCTGGCCCGCATTGCAGCGCTGCGTGCAGCCACCAGGCCACGCAACGCCAGACAGTTCGACGCGATCTTTCTCGCCGACGACGAGCGCATTCTCGACCTCGCCGCCCGCACCCTTCAGGTGCTGCGTTACGACCATTGGGACCGGACGCAGCGCTATCAACACATCATCCGCGCCTTCGTCATGCACCAGGGGCGCAACGTCGCTGCCTGGGACGAAGCGATGAACTGGCTGCAGGGGGTCGCGGTGGAGGGCGGCCGGCTCGGACCGGCCCCCACCGCCCGCGATGTCGTCGCCGCCCTGTCCTGGCTGATGAGCCTGACCGGGCCGACCCTACTGGCCATCGACCAGATCGACCCGATCGTCACCGCGGCGCATCACGCGCTGGATGGCGGCGACCCCGATACCGAGGAGCAGCGCAAGGCCCGGGCCATCGTCGATAACCTCGCGCTGGGGCTGATGGACCTGTACGACGTGACCTCGCGGACCTTGACCGTCGTCACAGCGCTGGAAGAGAGCTGGACAGCGCTCAACCGCCATGCCCTGAAATCGGCGACCGCCCGGTTCAGCACGCCCCCTGCCAGGCTGGCGCTGATCCCGAACGCGGGTGTGGCTCAGCGCGTGGTGGCGGTCCGCCTCGCCCAGGCCTATGCCGCGCACGACATCGCGCCGCCTTATCCGACCTACCCGTTCCGTGCCGAGGCGTTTGCCGGGGCGGTGGACATGCTGCCCCGGGATCTGCTGATCCGGTGCCGGGAGCATTTGCAGCGCTGCCTGGCGACGGGCGTGATCACCGAACTGACCGGGTTCCGCACGACGGGCGCGCTGCAGGAGGCCGAAAGCGACACCGACTTCGACACAAGCCTGCGCACGCTGATGGCGAATCCGCCGGACGGTTTGCCCGACATCGACGATGCGCCGCGGTTCCGCCGGCTGTTGTTCGATGTGCTTCATTGCCGTGGTCTGGAATTGGATCCGGCCGGCGACATCACGTTCGCCGTCGATGGCGACCCGGATCGTGTTGATCCGCCACTGCACGCGCGGTTCCGCCTGATCGACCGCGCGGACGGCGATCGCGAGATCTATCACTGCTTCCGCGTGCTTCCGCACGTGCAGGCGCGCGCCTTCCAGGTCCGGCTCAAGGCTGCGATGACCGCCTCCGGCATCGATATGGCGCTGCCGTTCCGCCACCTCGTGCTGATCCGCCAGACCAAGCCGCCGGCGGGCCTTGTCACCGCGCAACTCTGTGCGGACTTCGATGCGGCCGGCGGCCGGATGGTCGCGATCAGCCCCGACGAGCTGCGCACCATGGTGGCGCTGCAGGCCATGCTGCAGGAGCGGACCGACGGTTTCGAGGCCTGGCTCCGGCAGCGCAAGCTGGTTTCCGGTCTTGGCCTGTTCTGCGATGCCGATCCCGGTGACCCGCCCGACCGGGCGCTCGGTGGCGCGGAGACGGTGTCCGGTTACACGGAGAACCCGTCCGTTGCAGGGAATGACCGGCCGCTCAACACCCGGTCCGCGACCGTGGGGCGCGGTATCGCGGCGCTCGCGTCGATCGCCGCCCGGGCGACGGGACCGCGATCCGTCTTGCAGAGTCCGGAACCGGCCCTCGTTCCGCCGCCGCCGCCGCCGCCGCCGCTACAACCCCGGCCGGACGCTGCGATCCCGCTCGGTCACCGGCTGATCGGCGGTGTCGCGGAGCGCCCCACCGCCCTGCCGCTTCATCTGCTGACCCGGCACACCGCGGTGCTGGCCGGCAGCGGGTCAGGCAAGACCGTGCTGCTGCGGCGGATCGTCGAGGAAGCCGCCCTGCTTGGCGTGCCGGCCATCGTGCTTGATCCGAACAACGACCTGGCCCGGCTGGGCGATCCCTGGCCGGCGCCGCCAGCGTCGTGGACCGATACCGACCGGGCCAAGGCCGAAGCCTATCACCGCACGGTGGAAACGATCGTCTGGACGCCGGGCCTCAGCGGGGGCAACCCGGTGAAGCTGGCGCCCCTGCCGGATTTCGCTTCCGTGCGCGACGATCCGGATGAGCTGGGGCAAGCGATCGCCATGGCCATGTCGTCGCTCGGGCCACTGGTCGGCGCGCAGGGCATGCGGGGCAGGCTCCGTCGTGGCGTGCTCAACCAGGTGCTTGCCTATTTCGCCCTGACGGGTTTCGCCCCAACCGGTTCCGCCCCCATTGGCGCGGCCGACCTGGATGCGCTGGTGCGCCTGCTGTCCGACCTGCCGCCCGGGGTCAGTGATATCGGCAACGCCGCAAAGCTCGCCCGCGCCATGGCGGACGAGCTGAAGGCGGCTGTCGCCAGCTTCCCGCTGTTCGCCGCGCCGGGGCAGCCCCTGGACCCGCGGCTGCTGTTCACCGCTTCCACCAGGGGCAAGACCCGGGTGTCGGTGATCAATCTCTCCGGCCTGCCGACCGACGAAGGCCGGCAGGATTTCGTCAATCAGCTCCAGATGGCGCTGTTTGCCTTTATCAAGCGGAACCCGCCGCCGGCCGGACGGAAGCTGACAGGTCTGTTCGTCATGGACGAGGCGCAGCTTTTCGCTCCGTCGCAGGCCGCGACAGCCTGCAAGGACAGCACGATCGCGCTGGCGGCGCAGGCCAGGAAATACGGGCTTGGGATGCTGTTTGCCACCCAGGTACCGAAAACCATCGACAACAAGATCATCAGCAACTGCGCGACGCATTTGTACGGCAAAATGAGTTCCCCCGCGTCGATCCAGGCGACACAGGAGCTGATCCAATCGCGCGGCGGGGCCGCCAACGACATCGGTACGCTGCAGACCGGGCAATTCTATCTGGCAACGGAAGGCATGGCGGCGCCCGAGCGGATACAGACGATGCTGTGTCTCAGTCATCACCCGTCGGCGACGCTGACGCCTCAGGAGGTTCTGCAACGCGCTCGCAGCGGCCGTGCCGTCGTGACACAAGCTGGCGCCGCTGCCTGATCGCCCGCCTCGGACCAAGACACGTCGTCGCCGTTCCGGGCCGTCCGCGGGGGAGGGCTCGTGACCGGTGTATCGGCGATGGCGGGGGGGTTACTCCGTCGGGTGCTGCGCCCGCCAGGCGGCCAGCACATTGTAGGTGTTTGTCACATGCTGCTCAGGGCTCAGCGCCGTATAGGAATAGAGCACGCGATCGTCCGGCGTGATGACATATGAGGTGCGGCTCGCATAGGAGGTGAGCGGGACCAACACCGAGTCATAGGCTTTCATGATCTTGCGATCGGCATCGGCGACAAGTGGGAACTTGCTCTGGCATTCGCTGACCGAGAATTTGTCGAGGGTCGTGATGTCGTCGCCGGATACACCGACCACGGAGGCGCCCAGCGCCTTGTAGCGGTCGATCGCGCTGGCAAACTCGTGCGCTTCTTCGGTGCAGCCCGAGGTGAAGGCGGCGGGGTAAAAATACAGCACCACCGGACCCTGCTTCAACGCCTCGGACAGCGAAAAGCTGAACTCCTTGCCCCCGAGCGTCGCCGGCGCGGTGAAACCGGGTGCGACGTGGCCGGCGGGTAAACCGGCGCGCGCAGCACCCGCCGCGGCGAGGCCGGCAAAGCCGATCAGGCAGACGACCCAACGCATTCGGCGTCCTCCATTTTTGACCAAGCTGATATGGGGGCGTGGATGCGATGTGAAACGAGGGCTCGGCTGACATCGCTCGCGAGTCCAGTCCTCTGATTGAAGCCTGACAAACTCGTTCGGGAGGCGGTCTATGGATGGGGCCGGCCGGTTTGCGCCATATCCGGTCATTATGTCCCAATGCGGTGGTTCTCAAAAGCGGACACCGGCCACGGATTCCCCTCGCCCGCTATCGTGGCAACCGGAGCTTGCTCGGTTTGCGTCGCGGCGGCTCTACCGCACAGGTCCGGGATCAGGGTTGCGGCTCGATCTCGCCAGGCCGCCAGGTCTTGTCGAACCAGGGTTGCAGCGGACCGTACAGCCGCAACAACGTGTTCCAGCCTTTGCCGGGCCTCGTCTGCAACCAATTGGCTTCCTTGCCCGCGGGAGCCTTCGGTCCGAAATAGATGTCGACGGAACCATCCGCATTCGCCAGCAACCCCTTCGTCAGGCTGCCAACGGCGGGGAATTGCTGATCGGTCTGCAGCATGGAGCGTGTCTGGTTGTCGTAAATGGTGAACGACCAGAAATTCTTGGCGGGAACGTTGGGCGGCATGTGCAGCCTGTAGTTCCTTCCGCCATCGAGCGGGTTGCCCTTGGCATCCACGAAGGCGGCGGCGTATTGCGAGCCTTCCCCGACCATTTTCTCCGTCATCGCCGGCGTGATGCCGGTGGCATAAAAGAAGAACATGGCCTTGGCGTCGAGATTGACCGCGCCGTCCTGCTCGAACTTGTAGCTGCCACCGATGAACGGCGTGACCCATGCACTGTCCGGGTAGAAATGAGCCGCCTGTTCCCGCGACCGGTAGGTGAGCGTGCGCGCGGTGGCGTCGCCCACCGCCGCGGCCTGGACGAGAATCTTCTTCAGGCGGGCGTCGGGCGCGAAGGGTTTGCCTTTCTCGATGCCGATCGCCGCGAACAGGCCAAGCGTGTCCGGGTCCAGCGCCTCGGTTGGCTCATACTGGATGACGCGGTTCAGCGTCTCGAAGGCGGAATAGTCGCCCCGGCCGATCGTGTTGAACGCCTTGCCCGAGATATTGACGAAATTCATCGCGGGTGGGTTGTCGGCCTTGTCAAGCGGATAGATCCGGAGGCTCTTCCTGACGCTTTCGACGCCCGGTCTCGGATCGCCGTCCTTCAGGAAGGTGCGGAAGAAGAGCAGATTTCCAAACGTCCGCGAACGCGCAACGAAATACCCGTCGGGCACGGCGCCCGTATAGCCGGGAGGCAGCAACAGGTATTTTCCGCCCTTCCCTCGGTCCGCCCCGGTGAAACCGACATCGGAGACCCAACGGAACCACGCGTCATCTATCGGTCCGAGCACTTCCGACGGAATCTCCAGCACGAGTGGACCGTTCTTCGTGTCCAGATAGACAAGGGTGTAGGGGGTCGTGGTGTTGGGGGTCAGAAACAACGATCGAGAATCCAGCAGTTGCTCGGAGATGAGAACGGTCTGGTTGGCGGCCCCGAACCCGGCGATACCACTCCGCACGCCGTCGATCGATACGGCGGGCAACGCTGTCAGATAAGCTTGCACGCCGCGCTGGAAATCGAGGTTGTCATAAACCTTCTCAGCGGTCGCCTTATCCGGAAAGCCGTCGAAGTAGCGCAGCCTGCCGAGGCGCGTGTCCACTTGCTCCGGCGCCGCGATGCCGGGCGGTATTGGGGTTTCGTATTTGAATGTCTGCGTGGTCGGCGCAGGGTTCGACCGGGCAAAAGACTCAGTGGAACAGGCAGCCAGAAGCGCCGCAACGCTCCCTATGATCAACAGGCGGTAGCGCCTCATCGTGCGGTCACCCTTTACTCGGCAAGTGCGTCCGGCGCGTAGAACGTGCAATGTCGATTTTATAACACGGACCATGGCGGCTAACCAGTACAGAAATGAGACTCTCGTACGCCTTTGGCGTCAGAAAAGTCATCCCCCTGCCGGATAGCCTGTTGGAGCGAATTTCTGCCCTTGCGCGCCCATCACCCAAACCTGCCATTCCGCTCTCGGCCGATTGCGGCCGATAGGGCTCGGCTAGGTGTACGCGATGCTGAAATCCTAAACGAAATAAAGGTGCCACCAGATCGACCCCTTCCAGTCATGCGGCTTACAGCGGCGGCCGCACAATCGGCTGACGACTTCGCCCGGCCAGTCAGAACTGCTTCAGCAGACGGTCGATATAGTCCAGCTCCTGTTGCGGCCGGTCGCGCTGGCCGCCGCGGCGCCGCAACTCTTCCTCGATCGCCTGCGTGCGCTGGCGCTCGCGTTCTTCCGGCACCGTGACGTCGGCATCCTCGTCCGCGCCCGAACTGCCCTGACCGTAGCTGCGCCCGAGCGGATCGCGCCCCTGGCCGCGCCCATGCCGGTTGCCCTGGCCAGGTAGCGTACCAAAGCCGCTGCCATCGTCATCGCCATCCTGCAATCCGAATCCCATCATCCCGGAGCCGTCCTCGCCACTCTCGCCCGGCTGGCCGGACCCGAACTGCTTTGCCATCGCCTGGCCCATTTCGCCGCCGCCCTTTTGCAGCGCCTGAATCGCCCGCTGCTGAGCGTCGCCAGCCGCCTTGTCCTGCCCCTGGCCGAGTTGGCGCGCAGCCTCGCGCATTTGCGTGTCCGCCTCGCCCAGACTCGGAGGCAGCTCGGCGGTCAGGTCGCCGAACTGCTGCATCAACTCGCCCAGCGCCCGGCGCAACGCATGCTGCACGCGCTGGTCAGCCTGTCGCTCGGCATCCTGCTGCGCCGGCTCGCCCGGTTCGTCCGGCTCGTCGGTGAGCGGTCCGGCATCGTCAGCGCGACGCTGCGCATGGTCCAGCAGCCCGCCCTCCCGGCCGACCAGATCCTGCAGTGCCCCCATCTCCTGCCGGCCTTTCTGCCGCTGCTGGGCGCTGCGCTGGTTCGCCTGTCCGTGCCCGGCACGCGCGTTGCGGAGCTGGTCGAGCATCCGCTCCAGCTCGGCGACCCGCTGTTGCGCTTCGTCCATCCGGCCCTCGCGGGCGGCCTTGCGCGCTGCTTCGGCCATGCGGTCGAGATCGCGGCCGGACAGGGTTGCAGCGTCCGGGTCGAACGGCGTTTCACTGTTGTTGCGCCTCGCTTCCTCCAGCAGTGCCTGCATGTGGCGATCGATCGCGTCCCGCAGCGCCTGCAGACGCCGCTCCAGCTCGGAGCGGTTCTCGTTGGTCGGGTCACGCGTCGCCTTGTCCAGCGCGTCCCGAGCCGCCTGACGCGCCTCATCCAGAGCCTTTGCCGTGCGCTCCGTTTGGCCCTCCTCCAAATGCAGCGCCAGCTCCCACAGCCGCCGCTGCGCCTGGTCGATCGCCTGCGGCGCGTGGTCGAATTCCAGCAGATAATAAATCGCGCCGAGATTGAGATAGGCTCCGATGTCGCCGTGGAACTCGTCCGGCCCCATGAGCATCGCATCGAGCCCGTTCACCGCCGTATCGCGATCCTCCGGATGCAGGCTGAGGCCGCGGCGGATCGTGATCAGCGCGCGTGCCAGCGGGTTCTGGAACAGTCTCTGCGGCAACGTGACGTTGGCCGTCTCGCTCTCGCCGGTCTGGCCGGCGGCGTCCCGCGCGATCAGCTTCGCCGTTACCTCAAGGCCGGCCCAGGGATGCGCCGTCAGGTCGTGCTGACTTACGCCGTGCGCCGCCTTCGGCGCTCCGCCGGGCAACGGCAGGGCGACCACCAGGGCGGGCGCATCGGGCCGCTCCTTCATATGCAGCTCGGCCTGAAGGCCGACGACGCCGTAATCGTCCCCAACCTGCCAGGGCAGCCGAAGCTGCTGGCTTGCCGGAGCCCGTCCGGGCGGCTCGGTCCAGGCGGCGGTGGGCGGCTGGTCGGCGACCACGGCGAGGTCCCAGCCGGCCAGTTCCCGTCCGTCGCGCCGCACCGTAAGGCGGCCGCCCTGCGTCAGGTCGCGGTCGGCCTGATGGCTGGTCTTGTCGAGTGCGCGGAACGGCTCCGACACGCCGGCCAGCGCAAGGACGGGCGTGTTCGACGCACCGGTGAGGCTGATCGTCAAATGCGACCCCGCGGGCACCGATACGCCGCCGCTGTCCGGTTTGAGGAAAACGGGCGGCAGCCGCGTATAGCCGGGGGGCGTGATCCAGGCCTGCAGCTCGGTCGCCGCAGCCGGACCGCTGCCCGGCAGTTGCGGCGTGAAGGCGATGGCGAGGCGGAAAGGCGCGTCGGAGCCGGCGATCGCGAAGGCCGCTACCAGCCCCACCACCAGCGCGCCACGCAGCGCACGGGGATCGAGCCGCGCCAGCCCCGGGCGCGGCAGACCCACGCGCAGCCGCCGCAGTTCGCGCACCGTCCGGGCGACGTGGGCCTGCCAAAGCGCCAGACCAGCCGCATCGGCCTGCGCGGGCCCGTCGGCCAGCACGGCGAGCGGGCGGTGCGACAGGCCGGACGCACGCTCCAGCCGCCGGTCGGCATCGGCCTGGGCGGGGGCACGGATTCGGGCAAGGCCGCTTATCGTCAGCACCAACACGGCCAGCGCAGTGCCCGCCAGCGCGGCGAGATGAAGCGTAGGCGACAACAGGCGCGGCAGGTCGAGCAGCGCGGCGCACAAGAACAGCCCGAACACGCCGAGCGGCGGCCAAAGCGCCGGCCAGACGCGCTCGACCAGGATGGCGGCGCGCGCAAGGGCACGGCGGTTGGCAAGGCGCCGCATCAGGCGGTCGGCATCGCCCGACGGCTGGTTCATACGGCCAGCCACGCCGGAACGTGCTCATCGCGCCACAGGTCGGCAATCCGCGGACGGTCTCGGATCACCGACCAGACCTCCCCGTCCACGAGGGCCTCCGCCGCGGTCGGCCGCGCGTTGTAGCTGGAGCTCATCACCGAACCATAGGCACCCGCATCCAGGATCGCCACGCGGGCTCCGGGGCCGAGCGGCGGCAGCAGGCGATGTCGCGCGAACGTGTCGCTGGTTTCGCAGACCGGTCCGACCACATCCGCAGGCCCGACCATTCCGGCGGCATCGATGGCGGAAACCGGGACGATGCCGTGCCAGGCATCGTACATGGCCGGACGCGCCAGGTCGTTCATCGCCGCATCGAGGACGACGAACCGCCCTCCGGTCTCCTGCTTCGTCAGCACCACGGAGGCCAGCAGCACGCCGGCCGGTCCCACCAGCCAGCGGCCGGGCTCCAGCATCAGCCTGACGTCGAGATGGCCCAGCGCACCCTTGATGGCGCCGGCCAGCGCCGCCGGGGCGGGCGCCGGCTCGTTGCAGTACGGTATGCCGAGCCCGCCGCCACAGTCCACGACCGCGACGCGGTGGCCCGCGGAGCGAAGCGTCCGCACAAGCTCGGCAATGCGGCTGTAGGCCGCGCGATACGGCGCCATCGACAGGATCTGGCTGCCGATATGCACCGCCAGCCCGACCGGCTCGATCCCGGGCAGCGCGGCGGCGCGAGCATACAGCGCGGCGGCGTGCGCATAGGGAATGCCGAATTTGTCCTGCGCCCGGCCGGTGCTGATCTTGGCATGCGTGCCGGCATCGACATCGGGGTTCACCCGCAGCGCGACCCGTGCGACCCGCCCCATGCCGGCGGCAAGGGCCGAGACCATCGCCAGTTCCTCGGCGCTTTCCACGTTGAGTTGCGCCACGTCCTCGGTGAGCGCGAGCCGCAATTCCCGCTCGGTCTTGCCCACGCCGGAGAACACAATGCCGCTCGCGGAAATCCCGGCGCGGCGTGCGCGCTGCAGTTCGCCCTCGCTGACCACGTCGGCCCCGCAGCCTTCGCGCGCGAACACGCGCAGCACGGCCAGCCGGTCGTTCGCTTTCACGGCGTAATGGATATGCGCATCGAGGCCCGCCTGGGCGAGCGCGCCGGCCAGCGCGTTGTAGCGGCGGCGCATGGTCGCCGCTGAATAGACCCAGGCCGGGGTACCGAGCGCGTCGGCGATGCCGTGCAGCGGAACTCCGTCCAGCACGAGCCCGTCCATCGCGTGCATGGTCAGGTGCGGACGCGCGGCAATCAGCTCGGCAATGTCCGGCTCCGGGAAGTCGGGTGCGGGGGCGGGGAGGGTGGCCATGGCGCAATCCTACCCACCAAACGCCTGGCCGTCACAAGCGGTTCCTGGCGGGATTCTTCCGTGGGACTCAGGACCGGCCGCCGGGCTTCGGTTGAGCCCGGCTGTCAGCGTCAACTTCCAGTATGTCACGTTCGTCCACGAAATCGTGAGGTAAGGACCAAGAGCTGTTGCGAAGCCTGCGGTCGGGGTGCAAATCAATCGCGTCGGTACCAGAAGCGTCACCGGCCCATAACGTCATTTGATTTTGTCGGGCGGGTCGGACGAGGATAGCTGCGACCGCGTTGGTCCAGAACAAGGGGGGAGCTGGAGATGTTTGACGCAGCGAAACTACTTGGCCAATTGATCGATCACACAACCTCACCGGCTGCGTCTGGCCGATTGAGCGGCGCATTGGCGCAGAGCGGCCCGGCAGGTGCCATTGGAGCACCGCAGTCTCCGGCAGCGGGCAGCGTCCCGGCAACGGGGGGTGATTCCGGTGGTCTCGGTTCGCTGCTCAGCCTTCTGGCCAGCCAAGCGCAGCAGGCGCTCGGCACGGCACGTCAGGAGGTGCAGTCCAACAATCCGTTGGCCATCGGCGGACTGGGCGCTCTGGCTGGCTCGCTCCTGGGCGGCGGCAAGGGTGCGATCGGCGGCGGGCTGCTGGCGGCGCTCGGCAGCGTCGCTTTCTCCGCCCTGCAAAATTCCGGACAGGCGGCGCAGGCGGCCACCGCCAGCGCCGCTCCCCTGGGGGCCAATCCCGGGGCCAATCCCCTGGGGCTGGATACGCAGGAGGACGTTCAGTCCACCGCCACGCTGCTGCTGCGCGCCATGATCAACGCCGCCAAGGCTGACGGACAGATCGACCAGAAGGAAATGGAGCGCATCCTTGGCAAGCTGCAGGAAGTCGGCTCCGACGCCAGCGCGCGCGATTTCGTGATCTCCGAAATGGGCAAGCCGCTGGATCTCAACGGGCTGGTGGCGGCCGTGAAGTCCCCGCACCAGGCGGTGCAGGTCTATGCGGCGTCGCTGCTCGCGATCGACGTCGATACCCCTGCGGAAACGAAATATCTGGCCCAACTGGCGCAGGCGCTGAAGCTCGGGCCGGAGGTCGTGGGACAAATCAACGGGGCGATGGGCGTAAAGGTCTGAGACGGCAGGGAGGCAGCGCTAAAAGCGCTGCTTCCCGCTCCTGTACTGACTGACCAGCACCACGATGGTCGCAATGACGGCCAGGATAACGAGCCATTTGAAGGCGTGAAGCACCCAGGACAGCAACGCCCATACGACCCAGATGGCGATGACGATGATCAACGTCCGCATGAATCGGAGTTTGCACCAAGCTTTGTTCGGGCACAAACCCGCGCGGGGGCTGGCGTTCGCGCCAGCCTGTAACTATCCTGTGTTGAAACAACCTGGAGACTGAGATGAGTGGCAACACGGATCCGTTACTGCCGCCTGCACTTGGTTCGAAATCCGCCCTGCTCGCCGAGAACTGGTGGGCGCTCGCCATCCGGGGCGTGCTCGCAATTCTGTTCGGCTTGATCGCCCTGTTCCTTCCAGGGGCGGCGCTTGGCGGGCTGGTGCTGCTGTTCGCAGCTTATATGTTTGCCGACGGCGTGTTCGCGATCGTGTCCGGCGTGCGTGCCGCCGAGCGGCAACAGCGCTGGTGGCCATTGGTCCTGGACGGGGTCGTCGACATCGCGGCCGGGGCGATCGCCCTGTTCCTGCCGGGCCTTACGGTGCTGGCGTTCGTCATTCTGCTGGCGGTCTGGGCGGTGATCTCCGGCGTGCTGGAACTCGCGGCCGGGTTCAACCTGGACAAGTCGCATGGGCGCTGGTGGCTGATCGCCGGCGGTATCGTCTCCATTGTGTGGGGCATCCTGCTGTTCATCGCGCCATACATCGGGGCGCTGGTACTGACGCTGTGGCTCGGCGCCTACGCGCTGCTGTTCGGGATTTCGCTGCTGGTCCTGGCGTATCGCCTCCGCGAGCGTCGGGGAACGCTGCCGCCGGGTTCGGCGCAGCACGCATAACTGTTCTGAGGGACGGCGGCCGGTGCAGACCGGGTTAAGCGGCGCCGCGGGGCTTAGCTGATGATGTCGATCCCGGCCCGCCGTCCAAAGCCGCGCAGTTCGAGAAGCAGAGCGGCATCCGCCGCTACTTCCGAACGCTCCAGCTCATCGAACTGGCTTTCGGCGATACGATCTTCGAACAGTACCATGCACCGTTCCGGATCGCACTGGCGGGAGGTCCAGATCAGCCCGTCGATCGTGGCGTCGGCAGCGTGGATCGCCTGTGCCCAAAGCACAGTCTGATCATAGGTCGATTTCGGCGTGTCGATGAGGTCGGTTCGCATTAGTCGCCACGCCTTGAGGTCAGGAGCGAACAGGCTGGCGAGCCGAAGATCGCGGGCCGGCGCCAGCTTGCTCACGGAGCGTGCTTCGACAACGTCCAACCGCACCGTCTTGAACAGCGCGGTTGCTTCGATGTCATGGAAGACCGATTCGAAGGCAGCGGCTTCCCGATTGGTGGCGGCATAGAGCGTCGGGACGCACGCGCCGGCCGCGTCGTTGAACGGAGCAAACCGCGTCGGCTGGCCCCGGCAAGGGTTGAACTGTGCCGGCCTGAAGGCGCGGGCATGAGTCCGGTGAAGGACGGTCCCCGCCCTGACGATATGCGGATTGACGGTGGCAAACGGAGACGGCGGACGCGGCAAACTTGTCGGCGTCAACCGATGACCTCCTGCGCCTCGCGCTGAGCGGCGGCAACAACGACATCGGGCTCGTCGAGCAAGTCTGCCGGCGTCTTATCTCCCAACCACCCATTGGTGGAAACGAACCAAAGCGCGCGTTGCCAGGGAGACAGACTCTTGGGGAGCGCCGCCAGCACCGTCTTGATGGCTGGATGCGGCCGGCCGTCACGAAACTGAAAGGCCGGAAAATACTCCGTCCCCCGATGGTGCACGGAGAAGATATCGCCCGCCTTCTTCCAGCGCGCGGCAGTCGCATAGGGATTGCTGCTCTTGTGCCCTGCCTGCGCCGCCACTTCTGCGCTGGTCAGGTGCGAGGTCTGGGCGATGAACCGGTCGCGCAGTTCCAGATTGTCGGCAGCGAGCGCACCGCGGGCATCGGCCAGATCGTCCGGCAGGATGACCTCGGCCAGCCTGGCGATAGCCGCCTCCTGCCGGCTCGCCTCCAAAGTCCCGGTCACGCGGACCAATTTTTCCAGGAAGGTCTTGACCGCCGCCCGGCGATAATCGGCGACGTCCGACTTGAGGCGCAGAATCACCGATCGGCCGACAACGATGTCGGCCACCGCTGCCGCCAGTGCGCTTAACTCATCTGGGGTTCCGCCAAGCAGCGTGGCGTCGCGGGGGAGCGCCTTTACCAGTGCCTCCGCCAGTGCCGCGGCGAATGCCTCCTGGCCTTGCCGACCCGGCACCTCGGTCGCATCCGCGGCCGGCGTGTGTCCAGCGGTCCGGCGACCACGGCGGGCCACAGCCGCCGGTGCTGCCGTCGGGCTGCGATCTACCATCAGAAAGCTGGAAAACAGTGCGTCGGCCATGGCCTGCTCGTAAGATCGGATAGCGGCGCCAACCTATCACGTATCTCACTTTGCGTCACTTACAAGTCGTCTGGCAGCGATCCCGGGTCACCTCATCGCAGCGTTTGGCCGAAGCGTCCGGACAGGCCCGCGGTGGTCAGTACGTCGGATAGGCGCGCGGCCAGGTGATCTTTTCGGGCGGCCCCGGCGGCGAGGGGGGACCCACCTTGCCGCAGGCCGACAGCGCGATCGCAACCGCCATGGCGAGCAACAGCACCGGCCTCATGCGAGCGCGTCCAGCCACCGAGCGGCCTCGGCCGCCACGTTCGCCGGGGCCGTGCCGCCGAAGCTGCTGCGCGACGCGACCGAAGCCGCCACCGTCAGCACCGAAAACACATCGCCGGTGATCCGCGGCTCCACTGTCTGCATCTCGGCCAGGGTCAGTCCGGCGAGGTCGGCGCCTTTCGCCTCGGCCGCCGCCACCAGCCGGCCGGTCACGTGGTGCGCGTTGCGGAACGGCAGGTGCAGCACCCGCACCAGCCAGTCGGCGAGATCGGTCGCGGTGGCGAACGCCGCGCCGGCCATCTCGTTCATGCGCGCCGTGTCGGCCTGCAGGTCGCGCACCATGCCGGCCACCGCGGCGAGCGACAGTGCCCAGGCGTCGGCGGCGTCGAACACCGGCTCCTTGTCCTCCTGCATGTCCTTCGCGTAGGCGAGCGGTAGCCCCTTCATCACCGTCAGCAGCGCCACGAGGGCACCGGTGACGCGCCCGGTCTTCGCCCGCACCAGCTCGGCCGCGTCGGGGTTGCGCTTCTGCGGCATGATCGAGCTGCCGGTGGTGAATGCATCGGACAGCCGGACGAAGCGGAACGGCGCGCTGCACCAGATGATGATTTCCTCGGCGAAGCGCGACAGGTGCATCGCCGAGATCGCCGCCGCCGACAGGAACTCCAGCGCGAAATCACGGTCGGAGACGGCATCGAGCGAATTGCCGGCCGGGCGGTCGAAGCCCAGCGCTTGCGCGGTCATGGCGCGGTCGATCGGGAACGATGTGCCGGCCAGCGCCGCCGCGCCGAGCGGGCACTCGTTCAGCCGCCGCCGGCAATCGGCCAAGCGGCCGCGGTCGCGGTCCAGCATCGCGACATAGGCAAGCAGGTGATGGCCGAAGGTGACCGGCTGCGCTGTTTGCAGATGGGTGAAGCCCGGCATCGGGTCCGCGGCATGCGCGGCGGCACGCCCGGCGAGTGCCCGCATAACATCGGCGATCTGCGCCGAAAGCCCGTCGATCGCGTCGCGCACCCATAGCCGGAAATCGGTCGCCACCTGGTCGTTGCGGCTGCGCGCGGTGTGCAGCCGGCGGCCGGCGTCGCCGATGCGCTCCGTCAGCCGCGCCTCGATGTTCATGTGGATGTCTTCGAGCGCGGCGTCGAACGGGAAGCGCCCGGCCTCGATCTCCTGGGCAATGGCGGCCAGTCCGGTTTCGATCGCGCCGGCATCGTCTGCGGTCAGGAGCCCGATCTTCGCCAGCATTGCCGCGTGGGCGAGGGACCCCCTTATGTCCTGCCGCCACAGTTTGCGGTCGAACCCGATGGACGCGTTGATTTCGTGCATGATGGACGAGGGGCCGGCGGCGAAGCGCCCGCCCCATTGGACGTTGGCGGCGGGATCGCGCCGCGTATCATGCGTGTCGGTCAACGAAAGGCTTCCATGCTGATCACCCGCCGCTTGGCGCTCGCGGTCGCCGGGACCCTAGCGGCGGGCGCATCGGTTCGCAAACCGCTCGCTGCCGGGGGGCTGCCGTCGCTGGCCTCGGTGCTGGTGCCGGTGGACCCGCCGGTGGAGCTGCCCGAGGTCAGCTTCGTCGCGGCCGACGGCACGCCGCACCGCCTGTCGGAGTTCGCCGGGCACGGCATGGTGGTGAATTTCTGGGCGACCTGGTGCGGGCCGTGCGTCGCCGAACTGCCGGCGTTGGCGGCGCTGTCCCGCACGCTGGCCCCGGACGACATCGCGGTGTTGACGCTGTCGTCGGACCGTGGGGGGGCGGCGGTGGTGCAGGGGTATTTCGATGAGCACGGGATCACCGGGCTGCCCGTCCTGCTGGACCTGCACGGCGAGGGTGCTCGGGCAGTCGGCGCCCGTGGCATCCCGACCAGCCTGGTCATCGACAAGCGGGGGCGCGAGTGCGCCAGGCTGGAAGGCTCCGCGGACTGGTCCGCGCCGGAGGCGGCACTGATGGTTCGTCGGCTGGTGGGGGGAGGCTGATGCGCCCAGCCAGACAAGGGTGCTTTTGACGAAAAAACAGATTTGCCGGGCAGCGGCGTCCCACCAGCGGCCCTAACGTCTCAGCAACGGCGATTTGCTGGAAGTCGATCTAGCTTTTGGCATGTCAGTAGTAGCCGGAAGGCGCGGACTGTCGAGCCCGCCCGAGCGGGCTGCGCTTGACTGCAATGCGCTCAGTAGCGAAGCGCTGGAATTCTGTCTCAGCCGCCGTTCGTGTCGCGGCGGCGCGCGTCCTGACGCGTTCGATGACGGCGCGCGCTACGTCGGCCGACCGGACCCAGTGCGCCTCGTTGCTGGCAAAGGCGAAGACCTCGCGCACCTCATTAAAGATGACATCGTCTCGGGCGGCCTCGGCGGAACGCGCGATCAGCTGCATTGAGGTGCAGCAGTCGATGCAGACCGTCTGCGGCTCTGCACCTCCGGGCCGGACCACCCTGGGCTGCAAAGTGAGCGCGCGCTTGTTGTTGCGCCGAATAGCGGCTCGCGTGGGCCGGTCGCAGCAGGGACAGGCCCAGCCACGGCCGAGATACTTCGCCATCGGATCTGAGCAGAGGAACTCCTCCGCCTCCCGGTTCATCACGGAGCCCGTTCGCTTTGGTAATCTGTCGATCCAGCCGTCCGGGTCTGAGGGCTGGCCCTGGCTGGTGGCGGAGAAGTCTGTGAAGCAGAAGTTAGATCCTTGCTCGAGGCCGAACTCGAGTAGCGTCGTTTGATAGCTATCGTTCACCGCATTCCCGTCCGGCGCCGCGGGCTCGGCAGTCCGCCAGTGGCTGCCCTCCTTCAGTAAACGAGCCTGGGTGTCGACCGCGTCCTTGCGAAAGCGCATAATCTCCTGCTTGCGGCGCCGCTCAAATATCTCGACGACCACCGCTTCGTCGATGTCGTGAGCCGCATTTGCCACTGGCCGGATGAAGGCGCGGATCTCGTCGAGGGCGAAGCTGAAGTAGTCGCGGAACTCCTTTTCGAGCTTTAGTCGGCGCCAGAGCACCATTTTGGCCTTCCCCTCCGCGAGATTGCAGGGCTCGCAAATTACGGTCGGGTCGAAGGCGGTCACCCCGGCCGCCAGCCTCCTCTGCACCTCGTGCGCTGCCTCGAAACGCCGGGACCAATCCTTCCCGAGCTCGCGATGGAAGGCGTGGTTAACGTAGGCCACGAAATGGTCGTGGTGCTCCACTGCATGGGCGATAGCAGTCCTCCCCTTCTCCGGCGCATTCTTGTCGACCACGGCGTGGATCATCTTGTCTTTCGTCTGCTTGCAGCATGGGCACTTCCAATCGGGTGGCAACGACGCCCAAAGCGCGTTCATCTGGACGGCGACGGCGCTGAGGCGGTGGACGGCCTTGATCGTGGTCGGCGACCAAACCCCGTCAACCAGGTTGGAAAGCCGCCCGGATGCATGTTTCGGAATTCGCTCGGCGACTATGATGCCGACCTCATCCTGGCGGGCCTTGAGGGTGCTGATGAGTTGCTCGGTCGATGGGGCAGTCAGGCGCACACCCGATTGGAGCGATGAGGTGTCGGACATGGTAGGCCTTGAAATCATCAAGCTCTTAGCCTCCCGAGATGAAGCGCCCGAGTCAATAACTTCGTGCCAAAGCGAGCGCGAAGGGTCCCAACCAGCGGAAGCCACAAGACCAAGCTGTTCGCTGATTAGTCTTAGCGACGCCGGCTTTAAGTCGGCGCAAATCCACCTGGAGTCAGACCATTGGTCTGCGCCGGCATCATCAGGTCACCCGGCCTCCCCGGCCATCGCGCCTCGCACTGCCGCTTCCATCGCCGCAATCTCGGCGTCGGTAAGCTCGGCGAAGCTCGTTCGCCTGCCGCCGGCGAGGCGGCCGCCGTTCTGCAGGCACAAGCGGACGAACAGCGACGCGCGCCGGTCGGGCATATCGACGACGTCACGTATGCCAGCCAGCGCCCGATCGAACGTCGCGACGAAACCAAGCTCCTCCTTGATGTCCTGGCGCACGGTGTCCGCAACACGATCGTAAAGATATTCGGCCTGGGCTGTCGCGTCGAAGTAGCGATAAAGGTTGTCTGTGTCGTTCTCGACAATCAGCGCCTGGTCCGACGTCCAACGCCAGGACACAAACGGCGACAGGGTGTGCGAGAAGGATTCCAGCGCAGCATCGTAGCTCCGGCGGTCGCGCAGGATCGCCGCCGAGACCGGAAACACGATTTCGGGCGGGCTGAAGCCCTGTCTGGCGAGCATCGCGTGGATCAGGAATCGGTGCAGACGGCCGTTCCCGTCCTCGAACGGGTGAATGAAGACGAAGGCAAATGCCGAGACAGCGGCCGCGATCACCGGCTCGACGCGCGAGTCCAGCAGCCGGCGCGTCAAACGCATCCACCCAGCCATCAGGCCGGGAACAGCCTCCGGCCGGGGGCAGATGAAATGAATTTTCTCGCGATAGCCGCCGACGGTTTCGCCGACGAAGGTCTGGACCGTGCGCCAGCCGCCGGCGGCATAGCGCGGATCGACGATCTCCCGCTGGAGCCGGACCAGCGCGCCGGCGTCCCCGAGATCGAAGTCCGGCGCCGCACGCAGCGCCGACACGAACCGCTCGGTTCGCGCCGGTGTCGGGGTCTCGCCTTCGATGGCGAACGAGGATCGCGTCTCCTTGGTGTAGAGGTAGCTGACCGCCCGGGCCAGGGTGACCGGGTCATAACGTCCGGCCAGCGCGCGCGCTTCCTGGTCGATCCGCGCGGCGATCTGCGCTTCGAGCCTCGCCGTCCGGCGCACCGTCGGGCAGAGCGACGAGTCACCCAGCAAATTGTCGGCGACGCGGTGGCGCGGCGAGTTCCGTCGTTCTGCGACGAAGTGTTTGGCGGGATCGAGCGCTTCCGCGTAGTTGCCGACCTTTACATCGGGCGCGTCGAGCGTCCGCCCGGCGAACAATTCAAAGAAGAACCATGCGCGCCGGCTAGAGGCTCCGGTGGGCTCACTCTGAAGCCAGACCTCCAATACGGCCGGGTCGATCGCCTTCATCGTGGCGGCGATCACACCGAGGTCGAGCGGTTCGTGCCGGAACGCGAACCTCAGATGAGCGACCACCGTGCTTCCCGGCGTGTAGGTCCGGGGGTAGAGTTCGACGACGTTCGAGCCGTGGACTTCCGTCCGCCGTGCGCCGGCGACAACGTAGCTCTCGCTGCCAGCCGGTGGGACGCTCAGTCCCAACTCGCGCCGGAGCCATGATTGGCCGATCGGCTCCAGGTCTCTAGCGACGGTGTTGGGCATTCAGAATCGCTTACAGCCGTGTGGGAACGCTTAGATTAAGCTACATTCGTCCAGAGGTGGCTACAATTCCGGCCGCGGGTTGTGCGTTCACCGATGCGTTTGCCGGACCTCCGCGGACGATCGAGCAACACCAGCCTGCCACGGTCTGGGCCAGTCCGTGGCCGACCAACACCCACGCGGCGGCAGGACTAGGCAACGGGCCACATCGATGGCACGTTCCGAATCGGAATTAACGCCAAGCCTTGTGCTATGCTCCCGCCGCCTTCCAGGACCAGGGCGCGTGCCGAATGATGCAATCCCGACTGCTGCTGGCTGTCAGGGCTTGTCGCCGGGAAGGCTGCGGAATTGAAGGCTTACCCAGGTGTCCCAGGTATGCCAGCCGAGCCTCTATATCTTGATTTGCCGGAGGACGGGAACTGCCGGTTCACAGGCCACACGCGGCCCACTCATCCTACTACATATATATCAACCTGGGACACCTGGGTAAGCCTTCGGAATTGTGCATGCTGGCGACGGCTAGAGCCACAGGGACGGCCCGTTATTGCAACGGGTTGAGGAGATATTACGATGTCAGATCTTCCAATCCGTAGATTTCTTGCGTCGTTCGCAGCCTTGTCATTGGCAAGTCTGATACTATCGGCGGTAGCTCTGTACAATCGCTATCCGCTGTTATACCCGGACACGATTACTTATCTAGCCGACGGCGAGCAATTCGTGCGTCGTCTTTTTCTTTGGCTGCCTGAAGTCGGCTGGCCCGCCAGTGGCCGGTCGGTATACTATGGCGTAGCGATCTGGCCGCTGCATCTGGAATGGAGTTTGTGGCCCATCGTCTTCGCTCAGGCGCTATTGCTCGGCCATCTCATGCGACTAACCCTTCGCTGCATTGATGTCCCGGTCGGCCCTGTGGGATTCATCATCTTCGCTGCCGTGATCACAATCCTGACCCCGATCTCCTGGCATGTGTCTCACGTCATGCCCGATGTTTTTGCGGGCATGCTGATTCTTGCCATGTTTTTGCTGGGTTACCGCAGCGACCGGTTGCGGCGCTGGGAGACGCCTTACCTGATGGTGCTGGCGACCTGCGCGATCATGTTCCACGTCTCTCACCTCATCATCGGTCTGGCGCTCCTCGTTCAGGGAGCATTGATCTGGCTCGCCGTGCCTAAATGGCGCAGGGCCGTCCGGCCCGTGTTGTTGGCTGTTCCGGTGTTGGCCGGCCTTGTCGCTCTGGTCACCTATCCATGGATTGCGCGACACCAAATCGCCCTGGCACCGAATGGTCTGCAATACCACCTCGCGCGTCTTTGGGTCGATGGCCAGGCGAGAGCGTACCTTCGCCATGTCTGCCCGACCACCCCTTATGCGCTGTGCAGGCATATGGACATAAAAACCGACGAGGCTGACCAGGTTCTCTGGGCCTTTGGCGCCGATTTCAAGGCAGTTCGTGCCGAGTCCTCCCGGATCATTCTCGGTACGATCCGCGCCTATCCCGGGTGGGTGGCAGAGTCGGCAGCGAAGAATTTCGGAAGGCAGCTTGTGACGTTCCAATCGGAAGCCTGGCATCCAACAGAATGGGACCGGTCAGCTTCGAGTCAACTATCCCCCGTTGTCCCGGCTGGCTTCAGCGACTCACGCCAGATGGCCGGCGAATTCGACGAAAAACGCTTATAAAGATGTCTCAGGTTCTGGCTTTTTCGGCGGTTTGGGGGTCGGCTTCGCGCTCTTGGCCGTCGGCCTTTTGGCTCTCCGCCCTTTGTCGGGGGCGGAGCGTCGAGGAGTCGAGCCTATGATGTCGTGTCTGTAAAGCGGCCGGCGTGCCGTCGTAATATTCAGGATTTTCTCGAATGACACCCGGCGCCGATAGCGGCGATTAAAGCGAAAACAGTATTCATCTAGGTAGGTTTGCACATACTTCCGGCGTAGCCCATGGTAGACGCCAAGGCCCCAGCGCTTGAGGAGCGTGAACGCACGGTGGGTCCACGGCAGGACGATGTGGGCGGCCATCAGTCCGATGACCTTCGGGTCGTGGCGGTAGCCGAGCGCCTGGAGGCGGCCATAGCTGGCATGGCCGTCCGTAAGGATTACGCTGTCGGGCTCTACGTTTTGTCGCACGAAGGCTTCAATCGTGGCAGCCTCGTTGTTCGGTATGACCTGGAGACGGATGCGCTGGGGCCGGGTGTCGAGGAGCTTGGTGTTGTAGCTCCAGTTCGGTGCACCGCCGGTCTTGCGATCAACCACCTCGACAGCGCCGATGACGGTGATCATGCCTTGCCGCCCGCCAATTTCCGGCGATGCCTCGGCCTGACGGAAAGGAATCTCGGCCTGATCAATCTCAATGACCCCGGACAGCTTGGCGCGATCAGGGTTCACCATCGCCCGGCGCAACTTGGCTTCGAGCAGCCAAGCCGTCGGGTAACTCAGGCCCAGTTGCTGGCGTAACTGCAACGCCGAGAGGCCATTGGAATGAGTGCTCATCAGGTACGCGGCCCAGAACCAAACCCGGATCGGCAGCTTCGTTTTCGCCACAGCGTTCCGGCGGTGATGGAGGTCTGCCGCCCGCAGCTGCGGCATTCCCACAACGGGCGGGCGGCAAGCCGCCAGGCGTCCTTGGAGCCGCACTTGGGACAGGCAAAGCCATCCGGCCAGCGTCGTGCGACCAAGTATTCGATGCACGCCTGATCGTTCTGGAAAATAGTCTGGAACTCTAGCAATGAGCCTGGAGCTCGCTCCACGTTGCCTCCGCCCGGCGATGGAACCGCGTCTCGCGACCATGCCAGAGGGGGCGGCGGCGATCAACCTGAGACATCTTTATAAGCGTTTCTTATTATCTCCAAGCGATATGCCGTATTCGGTGCATTTCTCCAGGAGAGTCGTCAGGTTATGGCTATAAAGGCGCTTTAGTTGGTCATTAGTTGTTCCGTTGGCGCGCAAAAAGGCTTTGAGTGCCAGTTCGATAGAATGCATGTGGAGATGATAGGAGACGGTGTCACCGAATCGGAGCCGGAGACCGCCATTCTCTTGGACTTCGGCCATATGAACAGCGGCACGGTGGAAATCTTCCGCATAATGATAGCTGCCCAATGCGCTATGTCGCTCGATATTTTTGTCGGTCTAGCTTGGCTATGGTAATCGTCCTTCGCTCCGGCGGCGCGAATATCAGTGGCGGACACATGATTGACGCGCCGGCGAGAACAGCCAGGCCGGCGCGTCGGCGACCGCTGTCAGCTATTCGGTCCGCGTTGCATCGGGATCGGCTGCCAGCGCCGCAGCTTCGTGCCCGCCAGGACCGAGGGATTGACGCAGCTCAGCGGCCACCGTCCGCTCAGCGCCAGCGCGAGTTCCTGGCCCACGCGCCGCTTGCGCGCCGGATCGAAGCGCGCCGACGCCGACGCGTTGTGCGGACTCAGCGTCACGTTGGGCATCGACAGCAGCAGGTTGTCGCGGCGAGGCGGCTCCGTCTCCAGCACGTCGAGCGCCGCGTGTGCGATCCAGCCCTCCTGCAGCGCCTTGATCAGCGCCGCCTCGTCCACCGTCGGACCGCGGCCGGTGTTGATGAAGATCGCCCCCGGTTTCATCATGCGGAAGTGCCGCTCCTTCAGCATGCCTTGTGCCTCGGACGTGGCAGGCGCGTGCATCGACACGAAATCGGACGTGCGCAGCACCTCCTCCAGCGTCGCCGGGTGCACGTCGTAGTCGGGCATCAACAGCTCCGACACGTACGGATCGTAAGCGATCATCCGCAGCCCGAACGGCCTGGCGCGCCGCGCAACGGCGCGGGCGACGTTGCCGAACGCGACAAACCCGAGTGTCTGTCCCATCAGCCGGGGGATCTTCAGCAGTCCGGGACGGCCGTCGCTCCAGCGCCCGTCGCGCACCATCCGGTCCTGCTCGACCAGGCGGCGGAAGCCGGCAAGCAGCAGAGCGATGACGTGATCGGCCACTTCCTCGATGAACGTATCGGAGCAGTTGGTCACCGGAATGCCGCGCTCGGTGGCGGCTGCGACGTCCACGCTGTCCACGCCGACGGTGCCAAGAGCGATGACCCTGCATTTCTGCAAACTGTCGATGATGCGCCGGGTGATAGGAATGCCCTTCGCATACAGTGCATCCGCATCCCGCGCCGCTTCGATGAACGCCGCCGCCTCGGTCGGCCCTTCGACGATCTCGGCATCGATGCCTTCGAGCGCTTCCATCTCCAGCTCGTAGCCGCCGCCGGCAATGGTGAAGCTCGCCGCTGCCGGGGTAATGATCTTGAATTGCGCCACCGCCGCCCTCCTGGTCCGTGCAGGCCATCACACCGGGACGATGAACGCGCGGCAAAGGCGTGCCGTTCACGATCGGCTGAGCAACACGCACGAGGCTGGAATCGCGCTGCTTCACCGCATAGGTCCTTGCAAAGCCGACCTGGTCGGCGCCCGGAGTCGTGCGTCCCGTGACCATCCTGCTGCGACCGGTCCGACAGCAGTTCCGCCGCCATGGACCGACCCTCGTTTCGGGAGACTGACCGTGAGACCGATCATCCTGCCTCTGACGTTTGCAGCCGCGCTGCTGGTGACAGCCGGTGCGCACGCGCAAACAGCATCATCCGTTACAGCGACATGCAAGGACAGCACTACGTTTTCGAGCGATACGCGAAAGGGCGCATGCCGCGGACATGGCGGCGTGCAGACCTGGGGACAGGACGCGGCCGCAACGACGAAGATCCCGCCGAGCGTTACGTCATCGAAAGCGCCCACTGCCACCACGGGCGCTGCGCCAGCCGCTCCCTCTGGCGCTCCCGTTGGCGCTCCCGTTGGCGCAACACCGTCCACGACCGCGACTGCCGTCCCGGCGACCAGGCCTGCGACCGCGGTCCTGCCCGCCGCGCCGGCACCGAGATCCACGACCGTTCCGACGACAGTGGCCGCGGGCGCCGGCGTTGGTCAGGTCTGGGCAAATACCAGCAGCAAGATCTATCACTGCCCGACCGACAAATACTACGGCAAGACGAAGATAGGCGCGTACATGTCGGAAAGCGACGCAAAGGCCAAGGGCTACCGCCCAGACGGCGGTAAGGTCTGTTCGTAGCAACGTTCCTCGCGGATTGCCCGAGCGGATGGGCGGATAAGACACCGTCACGCGGAGCAAGCTGAATGTCCGGCCAGTCGCAACGGGAGGTATCGGCCGTCCGCGTCCAGGTGACCCGCAATGGCCCGCGGAAAGGTGCGATCTCGGGGAAATCGCGGCCATGACGATAGTCGGCTTCTGGCCGTTAGCCGACAACGAGCGGCTGGGCCGCCTGACGTCATGCAACGGAAACATTCTACAGGGGTGACAGCACAGGGTTGCCGGGCTAACAGGGCCAGCCCTTAACCAGCCGAGCCCGTATGCTGAACAACGCCTATCCCGCGCTGGCCACGGGCCGGCGGCTGCCGAACCTGTGGGATGTCGTCGCCATCCTGTGCGTCTTCGGCGCCATCGTCGGTTTGGTCCATGTCGGCCAGGGCGCCCTGGTGCCGCTGAACGCGCCCCATGCGACCGAAATCAGCCTCGATCCCGCCAACTTGCCCGGCTACGCCGTGCGCACCACGCTGCGGATGTTCGCCGCCATCCTGGCCTCGCTGCTGTTTACGCTGACTTACGCCACGGCGGCCGCGAAGAGCCGGCGGCTCGGGCTGGTTCTGGTGCCGATCCTGGACATCCTGCAGTCGGTCCCGATCCTCGGCTTCCTGACCTTCACCGTCGTGTTCTTCATGAGCCTGTTCCCCGGCCAGGTCCTGGGGCTCGAACTGGCGGCGGTGTTCGCCATCTTCACCAGCCAGGCCTGGAACATGGCCTTCTCCTTCTACCAGTCGCTGAAGACGGTGCCGGCCGACCTCGCGGAGGCCTCGGTCAGCTTCCACCTGACCGGCTGGCAGCGCTTTTGGCGGCTGGAGGTCCCGTTCGCCGTGCCGGGACTGGTGTGGAACACCATGATGTCGATGTCCGGCGGCTGGTTCTTCGTGGTCGCGTCGGAGGCGATTTCGGTCGGCGACAACACCTGGAAGTTGCCCGGGATCGGGTCCTATGTGGCGCTGGCGCTGGAACAGCGGGACATCCACGCGGTGCTGTACGCGATCGGGGCGATGCTGGTGGTCATTCTGCTGTACGACCAGTTGCTGTTCCGCCCCCTGGTCGCATGGTCGGCCAAGTTCCGCTTCGAAACCACGGCCAGCGCGACCGCCGACGATCCATGGGTGCTGCGGATCATTCGCCGCACGCGGCTGCTGCAGCTCGCGGGTGGGGCGGTCGGCAGCGCCGTCGGAGCGTTCGGCGGGCTGCGCCTGTCCTTTCTGCCGCGCCGGTCGGCCTCCGCGGCGGACCACAAGCCATCACGTGTGGTGGACGCGCTCTGCCTGCTGGCCTTGGTGCCCGTGCTGGCCTGGGCGGTCTACCATCTCGTCGGCTTCGTCTCGACCGAGCTCTCCTGGGCGGATCTGGGGCAGGTCTTTGTGCTTGGCCTGATTACGATGCTGCGGGTCATTGTGCTGATCGCCTTGGCGAGCCTGATCTGGGTGCCGATCGGCGTCTGGATCGGCCTTCGCCCGGTCTGGGCCCGGCGGGTGCAGCCGCTCGCGCAATTCCTGGCGGCGTTCCCCGCCAACCTGCTGTTTCCGCCGGTGGTGCTGGCGATCGTCAGCTTCCACCTGAACCCCGATATCTGGCTGACGCCGCTGATGGTGCTGGGCACGCAGTGGTATATCTTGTTCAACGTCGTCGCCGGCGCCGCCGCGTTCCCGGGCGACCTGCAGGAGGCGGCAAAGAATTTCCAGGTCGGCGGGTTTCTGTGGTGGCGCCGTGTGATCCTGCCGGGGATTTTCTCCTACTACGTTACCGGCGCGATCACCGCCTCGGGCGGGTCCTGGAACGCCGCGATTGTTGCCGAAGTTGTCTCCTGGGGGACGACAAAGCTCACCGCGCACGGGCTTGGCGCCTACATCGCGGACGCCACCGACAAGGGCGACATGGCGCGCGTGGTGCTGGGCGTTGCGGTGATGTCCGGCTTCGTCCTGCTGTTCAACCGATTGCTGTGGCGTCCGCTCTATGGCTATGCGCAACGCCGGCTGACTCTGGCCTGAGGTTAAACGCCATGGACACGATCATCGCCGCCCACCCGACGTTGCTGGAGGTCGAGGCATGTCGGCAATCGTACCGCAAGGACGCCGGCAACGCCGATCTCGTGGTGCTGGAGGACGTCAATCTCACGCTGCGGGAAGGCGAGATCGTCGCCCTGCTGGGCCGCTCGGGCTCGGGCAAGTCCACGCTGCTGCGCATCGTCGCCGGTCTGCTGAAGCCCACCGCCGGGCGGGTCACGTGGCGTGGCGAGCCGATCAAGGGGCCGGCCGATGGCGTCGCCATGGTGTTCCAGAGCTTTGCGCTGTTCCCCTGGCTCACCGTCCAGGAGAACGTGGAGCTGGGCCTGGAGGCGCGGGGCGTGCCGCGGGTTGAGCGCGAGCAGCGGGCCGAGGCGGCGATCGACCTGATCGGCCTCGGCGGTTTCGAGAGCGCCTACCCGAAGGAGCTGTCGGGCGGAATGCGCCAGCGCGTCGGCCTGGCGCGCGCGCTGGTGGTGCATCCCGATCTGCTGCTGATGGACGAGCCGTTCTCCGCGCTGGACGTGCTGACCGCCGAGACGCTGCGCACCGACCTGATCGACCTGTGGTCGGATGGCAGGCTGCCGGTGAAGTCGGTGCTGATGGTCACCCACAACATCGAGGAAGCGGTGCTGATGACCGACCGCATCCTGGTGTTCTCGACCAATCCCGGCCGGGTGGCGAGCGAACTGGTGGTGCCGTTCCCGCATCCGCGCAACCGGCTCGATCCGGCGTTTCGTCAGATGGTGGACGACATCTACGCACTGATGACGCGGCGGCCGGCGCCGGGTCTGCGCGCCGCGACCGCGCTGGCGCCGGCGGCGATCGCCATGCCGCTGCACCGTGTGGGCACCAACATGATGTCCGGTCTGATGGAGACGCTGGCGGGTCCCCCGTACGAAGGCCGGGCCGACCTGCCGGCACTGGCAGGCTCGCTGCAGCTTGAGGCCGACGAGCTGCTGCCGCTGGGTGAGACGCTGCAATTGCTGCACTTCGCCGTGGTGGAGGAGGGCGACATCCACCTGACCGATCAGGGCCGCAGCTTCGTGAACGCCGAGACCGACGACCGCAAGCGCCTGTTTGCCGAGGCGCTGCGCGCTCATGTCCCGCTGGCGGCCATGATCCGCCAGGTGCTGGATGAGCGCTGGAACCATCGTGCCTCGGCCGTGCGGTTCCGCGACGAGTTGGAAGACCATATGTCGCCCGACTATGCCGACGAGACTTTGCGCTCCGTGATCGGCTGGGGACGATACGCCGAGCTGTTCAGCTACGATGAAGAAGCCGAGCAGTTCAGTTTGGAAGATATCGAGTAATTCCAACTGTAACGTAGGGCGGACAGGCTCTTGCGCCATCCGCCGTTGCCGCAAGCCGCACCGCAAGTGTTGGACGGCACAAGAGCTTGTCCGCCCTTGTACGTTCGTTTCGACCGGTCAGCGCCGAATGCCCACGCCCCGGGCCGCCAGGGCACCGCTGTGCCACGCCCCGCTCGATTACGGCATCTGCCCCGCCGTCCGCAGCCTTGTCGCGAGTTCCGCACTGAACCGCTCCGCGCCGCCGGGATTGAGGTGCGAGAACCCGTCACCGAACGCCTCGTCCGGCCAATGTGGCATCACCGGTTCCGCAACATGCAGGCCCGGATAGCGTGCCGTGTAGCCAGCGAGGTAGGCAGCGAAGCCCTCGCGCAAGGCGGGGCTTACCCGCGCCCAGGTCGTTGCGTTCAGCGGCATGGCAACGAACTCCGCCGGGATACCCCGTGAGGCCAGCAGCGATAGCATGCGGTCGAAATACGCATCCATCACCGGCAGGGGCCCGAACCGGGCGAGCCGGCCTTCCGCCGCGACCCCGCTCGATCCGTTGGCGGTGCCGAAGAAATACTGGCCGCGGGCGGCGAAAACCTCGGCAAGCATCCGCCGGTTCTGTGCCAGCCGCAGGAATCCGGCGCTTTTCAGCAGGCTATCGACATAGAGCGAAGGGAACCGCCAGCGGAACAGCATCGCGCGCAACGACGGCGTCAGCCCGTCATCCCGCTTCGGCCGGTCCAGCGACGTATCACCCAGCCGCGCCGACGTTTGCCGCAGGTCGGCGAGCGCGTCCGCAGCCATGAAGCCGAACCGGACCGAGCGTTCCCAGAACAGGTCGGGCTCCATGAAATGTCCGGGGACCAGGGACACGATCACGCGCCGAGGCGGCACCGGGCAGGCCAGCGCGCGCCGGACCGCCTCGTAGGCCTCCACCGGATGGCCGCCGCCGACGGCAAGGTTGGTCGCTTTCACCGGCAGCAAGGCGGGCAGGATGCCGACGGCGGCCCGGGAGTCACCGACCACCACGATCTCGCCCAGGTCGCAGCGGCGCAGCAGCTCGGTCTTGGCGAGCCAGGCGGGGTATTCGGGGTCGAGATACGCCAGCGGCATCGCCGCGACCCAGCCCCAGACCAGCGCGAAGCACAGCGCCGCAACGGCTGTCAGGACCGTCAGGTAGCGCGCGGCGGACATCGTCGAACCCTCTGGCGCTAGAACTGGAAGTACAGGAACTCGCCGGTGCCGCCGATCGACAGCAGACCCAGCGTGGTGGCACAGCCGAACGCCACCGCCCAGCGCAGCGTGGGCTGCCATGCCAGCCGCGGCAGTGGCCCCGGCAGGACCTTGCCGAGCGCCGGCCCATGGGCGCGCATGATCTGCTGCGTGTTGGGAGCGCCCCAGACCACCGCGTAGAGCGCTACCATCCAGACGATATGGCGAACGGCCGGAAGGTCCGGCCAGGCGAACGCCACCCCGTGCAGTCCTGCCATGCCCTCCAGCATGGCAAGTGCCTGCCCGACCGATGCGGCGCGGAAGAAGACCGCGCCCACCAGCACCGCCAGATAGGTCAGCAGCACGCGCCGCGCGACAGCAACGCGCGTGTCGGCAGGCGGGCGCCGTCGCCAGGTTCGGCAGGCCTGGTTGATCGTCAGGTAAGACCCGTGCAGCAGGCCGAAGATCAGGAACTGCAGGCCGCATCCGTGCCAAACCCCGGCCAGCCCCATGGTGACGATGGTCGGCAGCGCCACCAGGCTGGCGAAGCCGATCAGGGTCCGCCGGTCGAGCGCCGGCCGCCGTCTGGCGATGGCGAGCGCCAGCGGATTGTACAGAAACAGCGTCAGCCATCGCGTCAGCGACATGTGCCAGCGCTGCCAGTATTCGATGACGCTCTGGGCCTTGTAAGGCGAATTGAAATTCAGCGGGAAGCGCACGTTCAGCATGCGCGCCAGCCCGATCGCCATATCGGAATAGCCGGAAAAGTCGAAATAAAGCTGTAACGAGTAGGACAGTGCCGCCAGCCACGCGCCGCCCATCGCCAGCGTCCCGGCCTGCGCGAACCCGGGCGCCACCACCGCCCCGATCTGGTCGGCGAACAGGCATTTCTTCAGCAAGCCGATCAGAAAGATCGAGACTCCAACAGCCAGGTTGCGCGCATCGAACCGGTAGGTGGCGGGATCGGCGAATTGCGGCATCACCTCGCGGTTGTGCAGAATCGGCCCGGCAATCAAGTGTGGGAAGAATGTAACGAACAAAGCATAGTCCAGCGTCGAGCGGTCACGCGCCAGTCCCTGCCGGCAGTCGATCAGGTAGCCGATCTGGGTGAATGTGAAGAAGCTGATGCCGAGCGGCAGCGCCGGCGCCGCGAAGGCGAGTCCGAACCAGGCGAACAGCCCGGCCAGGTATTTGTAGAACGCCAGCGCTGCCAGATTGGCCGCGATCCCGCCGGTAAGCACCGCACCCTGCAACCGTGGCCGCCCCGCCGTTGCACCGATCAACCGCGCAACGGCGAAGTTGCCGGCGACCGAGGCCAGCAGCACCGGCAGGTTCGCCGGGTTCCACCAAGCGTAGAAGACCAGCGAGGCGGCGACCAGCCAGCACCCCGCAACATTCCGCCCGAACCGGCAGGCGGCGAAAAACCCGGTGAGTGCGAGAGGCAGAAAGCCCAGCACGAAGACGTAGGAGTTGAACAGCACGGCGCCGCAGCCGCCGGCGGAACTTCAAGCGGCGGCGCGCGCCTGCTTTGCCGCGATCAGCGCCAGGAACTCGCCAACACTGCGCAGCGATTCGATTTCGGCGGTCCGGAACTGCACGCCGAAGCGGTTCTCCGCCTCGACGACCAGCGTGATGTGGTTCATCGAATCCCATCCCGGCACGTCGTCCGCCGTGGTGGCGGGCGTGACCTCAAGCGTGGGGTCACCGAACACACGGCGCATGATGTCGGTAAGATCAGCGAGAAGGGCTTCGTTGCGCATGGTTCATCCTCCGGCTGGGGCCGGATTAGACACCATCGGGTTCAAGGTAGGATTAACGTGCCGCGCTGTGCGTTGAAGCTCAGGCGTGACCCGCTGCGCTGGACAGCAGCAGCGGATCGATCTTCAGCTTCCCCATCGCCCGCATCCACTTTGTCTCGTGGTTCGGGTCGAATACCAGCGCGTCGTCCGCGGGGACGGACAGCCACGCATTCTGCTGGATCTCGGCGTCGAGCTGCCCCGGCCCCCAGCCGGCATAGCCCAGCGCCAGGATGCCCTCGCGCGGGCCGCCGCCTTCGGCGATTGCCTTCAGCACGTCAAGACTCGCGGTCAACGCCATGGCGTCGTTGACCCGCAGGCTGCCTTCGCCGGTCCAGTCCGATGTGTGAAGCACGAAGCCGCGGGCATTGTCCACCGGACCGCCGGAGCACAATCGTATGCGGCGTGCCGGCGGAACCGGCACCAGTTCAAGCTGACGGAGCAGATCGTCGAAGCTTGGCCGCTCCAGCGGACGGTTCAACACCAGTCCCATCGCCCCGTCCGGGTTGTGGGCGCAAACATAGATGACGCTGTGCGCGAAACGCGGATCGGTCATGGCGGGCATGGCAATCAGCAATTGCCCGGCCATGAAGCCTTCCGGCGCCGCGTCGTCGGGCGTGTCCGGGGAGTGGTCCATCCCACAAATTTGGGACAGGACGGGCGGCGGCGCAAGCCGTGACTTCGCCCGCCGGTAAGGCTAGGACTCGCCGGAAACGGTTGGGGCAATGGAGGAACCATGTCGATTAGGGTGGGCGATACGATCCCGTCGATGAAATTGATGGCGGCGACGGCGGAGGGGCCGAAGGAGATCTCGACCGACGATATCTTCAAGGGCAAGAAAGTGGTGCTGTTCGCGGTCCCGGGCGCGTTCACCCCGACCTGCAGCATCAAGCACCTGCCCGGGTTCGTTCAGCACGCCGACGCGATCAAAGCCAAGGGCGTCGATGCGATTGTCTGCATCGCGGTGAATGATGTGTTCGTGATGGATGCATGGGCCAAGGATCAGGGCGTGGAAGGCAAGCTGGTCATGGTCGCCGACGGCTCCGGCGACTTCGCGAAGGCGCTCGGCCTGGAGCTCGACCTGAAGGCGCGCGGCCTTGGCATCCGCAGCCAGCGCTACGCCCTGGTTGCCGAGGACGGCAAGGTGACTCATCTCGCCGTCGAGCCGCCTGGCGGATTCGAGGTCAGCAAGGCCGAATCCATCCTCTCCGGGCTCTGACCCGGTAGCCTGGGGGCGGTCGCCCCGGACTCGGCTTGCGCAGGCGGATCGGTCCATTCCCGCCACAGCAAGATCAGAGCCGCCATCACCGCCGGCCCGACGAACAGGCCGAGCACCCCCCATGTCTCGATCCCGCCGAGTATGCCGAGCAGAACCCAAAGGAACGGCAGCTTGGTCGCGCCGCCGATCAGGAACGGGCGGATGAAGTGGTCGGCGACGAACACCACCGCGAATCCATAGGCGGCCAGCAGGATTGCGGCCAGCGGCGCGCCATTGCCCATGATCAGCAGCGACGCCACGACAAACACCAGCGGGGCGCCGAACGGGATCGTCGCCGCCACCGCGGTCAGCGCGCCGAGCAGCGTCGGCTGCGGCGCGCCGGCGATCAGGTAGCCGACCCAGATCGCCACGCCCTCGCCGATCCCCACCATGACGAGCCCGTCCACCGTGCCATGCACGGAGGCGACGATCTGCCGCCCGACCCGCTCGCCGCCCGGGCCGAAGGCAAGCCGGCTTGCCCGCAGCAGGCGCTCGGCCACGGCGTCGCCGTCCCGGAACAGGAAGAACAGGGTCAGCAGGGTGAAGATGAACAGCACGATCCGGTGCAGCAGTTCGGTGCCGAGGTGGCGGCTGACCGCGAACAAATCCGCACGGTTGATCCGGCCAAGCAGCTCGGCGGCTTGGGCGGGGTCGGCCAGGTTGGCCTGCCACCATGCGGTCAGCGGCTGGCTGCCGAACGGCAGGCGCGAGACCCAGTCCGGGACCGGCACGCCGTCGTGCTGGGCGTGCAGCACCCAATCGACAACCCCGCGCGCCTCCTTGCCGACCTCGACCGCGGCCAAGATCAGGGGAAGGATGAACACCAGCCCGACGAGCAGGGTGAAGATCAGCGGCAGCAGGATTTCGGGCCAGCGCGGCGGCCAGCGCCGTTGGGCAAGCTGGTACAGCGGCCACAGCGCGATCGCGAAGATTCCCGCCCACACCAGGGCCGGCAGGTAGCTCCACAGCGTGTAGATCCCGAGCCCGGCCAGCACCGCGCCCAGCAGCGCCCGCGCGACAACCTGGGAGCGGTTGTTGATCCCTGCGTACATTGTCCTCCCTCGCCGCGACCGGCGTCGCAGCACACTTGATTGCTCGGCGGCTGCGGCGGCGGCGTCAAGCCCGTTCTGAGCGATGCCTTGGCCGATGCCGCAATCCTGGCGCTTGGACGTTGCCAGCCGGGCACGAAATGATGTCTGCTCGCTGCATGGCGTTCCATCGGATTCTCCACTGCGCCGATCTGCACCTGGACAGTCCGCTGCGCGGTCTGGAGGCCGATCCCGATGCGCCGGCCGACCGT
>Ga0302279_10001021_pt1 | contig 40761 bp, 37 predicted proteins | sample III_Bog_N3_3_FD_194541 | JGI IMG/M metagenome (GOLD analysis project Ga0302279, IMG submission 194541) | Peat permafrost microbial communities from Stordalen Mire near Abisko, Sweden - III_Bog_N3_3 | ecosystem: Environmental > Terrestrial > Soil > Wetlands > Peat | place: Sweden: Abisko... | reverse complement strand
ACGAAGAGCACGAATGCAATTTTCCGCATCCCCATGGCGGGCAGATTGCTCCTAGCCCGGGCCCCGTCAATGGGCGCGAGCACCTCGACTGCCATCGAGACTCCGTCCGGGCTGTACTTTTTTGCCACTCGAAACGACGTACAGTGACGATGGAACGCTAGCTAACGTGAGGAGTGCTCGCGGCGCGACTCTGTGCACGTCGGCGGCCCCATCGACGATATGACAGCGGACGCCACCATGAGGTCGTCCGCTCTTCTCCTCCTCCTCCTTCCGCTCATCGCCTGCCGCGGCCCGAACGCGCCTGAGCGCACGGCCGATCCTCCCCACGCAGCAGCCGTGGCCTCGGTTGTTCCGAGTGCTCCGAGCGCGCCCGACGCGTCGGCCACCGCACAGCCGGACCCGCCGGTCGCCGACGCAGGGCACCCTGCCGAGCCGGCCGCCGTCGCGGCGGTGGACGCAGGCCCCCCGGGCTGCGCAGCTCCGCGCGCCATCGTGCGCGAGGGAGTCGGCGACGTCCCCCTCCAGACCGACCCGCCGGTCGAGGAGGGCTGGACCGTGCCCGACGACAAGCAGCGCATCACGCGCGGGACGCGGACGTACGCGATCGAAGGCGAACCCGAAGGGACGATCGTCGTCCGGGAAGGGGGCCGCGTCCTCTGGAGCAAGGAGGCGCCGCAGGTCGCCGGAGGCGCGTTCGACATCGCCCTGTCGCCCGGAGGCGGTGTCCTCGCGCGCGGGTACAGCCGCGGCCCGGGCGAGCTGTTCGACGCGCGTACGGGCGCACGCTACGCGGAGATCGGCCAGAGCTTCGCGATCGAGCCGCACGACCGGTACCTCCTCGACGCTCCGTGGGTCGCGTGGACCAGTCACTACACGAGCGCCGAGGTCCAGAAGCTCAACCTGGCGCACGCACCCGCTTCCCGTCGCACCGTCGCCAGGCTTCCCGTCGACCCTGCCAAGGACGTCGCCACCGATCGCGGCCCGCGGACCTCCGGGATCGCAATCTGCGCAACGGGCGAGCTCTATGTCGTCTCGCACCCTGACGGCGAGATCGCCGTCTACCGCGCCTCCAACGACGGCAAGCTCGCGAGCCTCCCCCACCCGCCCGCGGGCGAGCCCGTGTTCACGACCTCGGGGCGCCACGTGGCCGTGCGCGACTTCGAGAAGAAGGTCGTCGGCGCCTACCGGTTGGACCCGTAACGCGTGCCGAGTGAGCGCACCTACACATCCATCCTGACGATGGTTCCCCCCGTGTAGCACGTGAAGAAGATCGACTTTGCGCTCGTCGCCATGTTGAGGGGGTACTTGAACCCCGAGCCCATCTCCTCCGCCGCCCCTCCGTGCTTCAGGGCCCGCATGACGAGGCCGCTGCCGGTCACCGTGAAGTAGAGCCAGCGATCGTTGACGCAGATGCCCCGCGCGTCACCCGGGCTCTCCGCCACGGTGCAAGGCGTGCCGCCGGCCTTTGACACCGAGCGGATGACTCCGCCGCGCGTGGACCAGTACACGTTGCGATCGTCGACCGCGATGTCGCGCGGGTCGCCTTGCCCGGAGGCGAGTACGACGGTCGGACCGCCCGCCTGGGCGATCTTCATGACGGTGCCGTTTCCGTTCGTCCAGTAGACCGCGTCGCGGTCGAGCGCCATCCGCGAAGGATTGGTCTGCGTCTGCGCCAGGGTCGCGATCGAGCCTCCCCGCGCCGCGCACCGGAACAGCGAGCCGTCACCCGTGAGCCAGTAAACGTCACCGCCGCGAGCCTCCACGGTCGCGGGGGCGCTGGCAGAGGCGACAACCGCCGGCTCTCCCCCGTGCTTGGGCACGCGCATGACCGAGCCCTTCATGCTCTCGCCGACCCAGTAGACGTAGAGATCGTCGACGGACACTCTCCACGGCTTGTCTTGCCCCGTCGCGAGCACGTTGGGTTGGCCTCCCTGCCGGGCGACGCTCATGACCGTCCCGTCGGTGTGGTTCACCCAGTAGACCTGGGTCGCATCGACCGCCAGGTCGCGCGGGCCACGCTGGCCGGTGACGAGGACATTCACCACCGCTGGGGAGCGCACGGCCATGCATTGCCAGATGTATCATCGAGGCCGACGGCGCGCGTTGGCGGAGTCCCGACAAGGCCGCGGCAGGTCTTCAGAGGTGGTGAAGGATCGTTCCGCCCTGCCCGACCGCCCACACGTCGTCAGCGGCGCTTCCCCAGATGGCGAACAGGCCGTTGCTCGTTCCGCTCTGCGACGGGTTCCAGCTCGTACCGTCCCAATGGAGCACCGTGCCCGCGTCGCCTACGATCCACGCGTCCGTCACGGCGGCACCCCAGACGCCGTACAGGTTCGCGCTGGTGTTGCTCATGACGCTCGACCACGCCATTCCGTCCCAGTGAATGATCGTGCCGGCCTGCCCGACGGCCCAGGCGTCGGTTGGGCCCGTGCCCCACACGCCGTTGAGGTCGCTGGTCGTGCCGCTCATCCCGGCTGTCCAGGCGGTCCCGTCCCAGTGAAGGGTCGCGCCGCCGGCGCCGACGGCCCAGGCGTCCGCCGTGCTCGCCCACACCGACGCGAGGGACCCCGATCCTGCGCCGCTGGGCGTCGTGGTCCACGACGTGCCGTTCCAGCGCTGGATGGTCCCGCCGACAGCCCACCCGTCGCTCGGTTGGCCTACCCACACGCCGAGGAGGCCGTCGCTCGTACCGCTCGGCGTGGACGACCAGGTTGTCCCGCTCCAGTGCTCCATCGTCCCGGAGGCGCCGCTCGCCCAGACGTCGCTCGCGCCGCTCCCCGAGACCCCGGTCAGGTCGCCCGTTGCGGCGCTCTTGCTGGCCTTCCAGGTCGTGCCGTCCCAGTGCTCGATCGTTCCGCCGCTGCCGACGACCCACACGTCGTCGTCCTGGCTGCCCCAGACGCTTGCAAGGTCGCTCGTCGTTTCGCCGGCCGTTCCTGCGCCGGTCGCCGACCAGGCCGTGCCGTTCCAGTGCTGGATCGTGCCCGACTGGCCGACCGCCCAGATGTCGGACTGTCCCGTCTCGAAGGTGCCGCTCAGCGTCTTGGAGGTGCCGCTGGTCATCAGCGCCCACGTGGTGCCGTTGCCGTGCAAGATGGTCCCGTTCTGTCCTACGATCCATAGGTCGTTGGGACCGCTCCCCGTCACGGCGTACAGATCGCTGGAGGCGGGCATCGACGACGACCAGACGGCGCTCGGATCCGGCGGTGGCGGCGGCGCCGTTCCGTCGCCTGAGTCGTCCTGCGAGGCCGTGGTGTCGTCCGAAGCATCCAGGCCGCCGTCATCGAGGATCGGGGCCCCGCCCGTGTAGTGGAGCGCCGTGCCGTCGTCGCCGACGGCCCAGACGTCCGAAGCTCCGCTTGCCCAGACGCCGTGGAGGTCGCTCTTCGTCCCGCTGGGCGAGAGCCCCCACGCGCCGCCTGCGTCGCTCCCGGGCGACGAGACCCACTCCAGGATGACGCCGCCATCTCCCACGACCCACGCCGTCCCTGCGGCGCTGCCACCCACGCCGTGGAGATCGGCCGTCGTCCCGCTCGGCGAGGCCGTCCAGGCGGTTCCGTCCCACTGGAGGATCGTGCCGGCCGCGCCCACCGCCCACACATCGGTCGCACTCCTGCCCCAGACCGCGTACAGATCGCTCGTCGTCGTGCTCTCGACCGACGACCAGACGGTCCCGTTCCAGTGACGGATCGTTCCGGCCCTGCCGACGGCCCACACGTCCCCCGTCGCCGAGCCCCAGAGGCCCTCCAGGTCCGAGGGGGCATCACTCGTCGGCTCGGCGTCGGCATCGGCCTCGGCGTCGGCGCCACCATCGGCCCCGGACGGGGCGGCGCTGGGGAACGACGTCCATGATGAGCCATTCCAGTGCAGCAGCGTTCCCACCGTTCCGGCGGCCCACACGTCGCTCGGGCCGCTTCCCCACGTCGCGGTGAGGGGGTTCGCCTGCGGGAGCGGGTTGCTCCAGCACCATCCACCGCTGCTGCAGTTGGGGGGGCTCGGCGGCGGCGCGGCGTCGGTGGCGACGGTGGGCGCGGGCGCAGGCGGCTCTGCGGGACCAGAGTCGAGTGCAGGCGAGTTGGGGAGGTGGAGCAGGCTACTGGACCCGCTGCTGCACGCCGCGACGACGATCGCTACGGAGGCGAGGGCAAGGCTCGCGAAAGCTCGGGGGTGCATTAGTCCACCCCTGTTGCAAGGCCTGGTCTCGGTGCGAGCGTCGCGCGACGCGCGGTTGCATGTCCAGGAATCATGAGCAGTTTCGCATCCGTACACCTGAGGCGGAACGAACGCGCTGTCTTCGACCTGGATCGCCCGATCCCCAAACCTGTCTCCCTGGCGTTTCGGCGGCGATGTGTGCGCGGCGCGCCGCGCCGGCTTGGTTGGTCGGAGGCGCGGCTCACGCCCTGTACCGGTTCGCCCACGCCGCCCCGCCGTCGAACCCCAGCCTCGTCAAGCGCGGCAAGATGACGCCCTCGATCCCGCGGTAGATCGTATCGACGCGCACCTCGGGCGGGATCACGCCGAGCGCGAAGGCGTCCGGGTCCGTCTCGATGCCCGCCTCGAGGCGCTCGAGCACCGGCAGGACGATGCCGCGCTCGTACGCGCCGAACGAGCGGCGGAGATCCTCCTGCAGGACGGAGCGCTCGTGCGGCGTCGTGTCGGGGAGCATCGTCTCCACGCCCTCCCAGCAGAGGCGCGCGTGCCGCGCCTCGTCACGGAGGATGCTCGCGAGCGCGCTCTTCGCGCACGGCTCCTGCGCGGCCTGCCGGCTCGCGTGGAAGAGCATCGCGGAGATGGTCTCGCCGACCGCCCCTTCGAAGAGCAAGAGCGCGAGGGCGCGCATCTTCCTCTGGGGTGCGTATGCGCCGAGCCTTGGAAGCGCGGAGCGGACGTCGGCCGCAGGCTCGGGGGCCGAGAACGTCTCGGCGAGATCCCGACACATGGCCGAGTGCTCTACCTCGTCGCGCACGACATCGGCCAGCGCGGCGAGCAGGTCGAGCGGCGCGCCCGCCTCCGTCAGGCCCGCCGCGATCTCGAGGAAGACCGCCGCGGATCGAAACTCCTCCTCGGCCTTGAGCGTCCACATCCGCGACGCGAACGCGACCACCTTGGGCGAGAACCGGTCGAGGTCACACCGAGGACACCAATATCAACACGATGCTGCGGAACGTGAAGGGGAAGGAGAAGACCGTGCGCTTCGACCGCGTCCTGCTTCGCTCCGAAGGGGATGCCTGGCGACCGCGGGCCATCGATCTCTTGGGCACGGTTCCGGTCGCGGAGGCGTCCCCGGATGTCTTTCCCTCGGACCACTTCGGGCTCGCTGCATCGTTTGCGCGTGGAGGAAGCTCCAAGCCTCAGTAAATGCGGGTCTGCGTCGGGTCCATAGCAGCCAGAAGTAGACTCCCGGCGCCGTCCCTTGTCCATCCCGCGGCCCGACGTCGACCCCCCGAGGAGCCGTTCTCTGCAACGGGCTCTTATGTCGCGGGACACGACGCGCGGGGCTCGGGCCCCGCCGCGTTGCAGGATGAAAGAGCCGCCCGGACCAGCCGCACTTCCTCTTGTTCATCTGGAAGCGCGGCTGGGATCCCTTGAATAGAGGCTCGTTGGTCACGACAAGACGCTCGGACAGCGAGCGCGTCCTCTTTTCGTCACCGACGTGCCACTGGGAGACGACTGACTTCGCCCGCGCGGCTTCGTACGGACGAAATCACAGGCCGACAAGACGCTGAGCGCTGCGATCGCGCGGCAATCCGTCCCCACACACGAGAACAGCGGGACCAAAAAGCTCCTCGTCGTGACGACAAAGGACGGCATCACGACGACGAAGAGGAAGGAGGTCATGAACGAGACGAAGTTCATGACGACACAGCCGCTGTTCGTGACGACACAGCCGCTTCGCCAGACAGACAAGCCGCCGTTGCGCGGCAGCCAGTGGAAGACCATGACCACCACGATGACCCGCCGAACGAATCGGTCGATGGTGTCTCTCAACCTGCCCAAGCAGGTGCCCGCTCTCATCGACCTCGCCAAGGCCATGCGGTCACCCGGTCAGATCGTCGATACCGTGTGCGGGCCACATCCGCCCCCCGGCCCGCGAGCCGTGTCCTTTTCGGCTGGACTGAACCACCTGGGAGACGAATCCTTCGCGAGCCATGTTGCTCTACCGCCCCGTCGGTCTCGAGGAGATGCGTCTCATCTACGAGGCGGACATGCGCGCATTCCCGGCGCGGTTGCCCGATCAGCCCATCTTCTACCCCGTGACGAATGACGGATACGCGAGACAGATCGCCCGGGACTGGAACACGAAGAGCGGAACGCTCGCGGGGTTCGTCACCCGCTTCGCTGTGGATGACGGCTACGTGTCGAGGTTCGAGCGCCGCGTCGTCGGAGGCCGCGAGCACGAAGAGCTGTGGGTGCCGGCGGAGGAGCTGGCGGAATTCAACGGTCACATCAAGGGGCCGATCGAGGTAGTCGCTTCCTACTTCGGGGAGGGCTTCACGGGGTACGTGCCCGACCAGCTCGATCTCAAGGGCAAGGACGTGAAGGAGCAGTTGGTCGAGCTAGCCCAGCGGCCCGCCGACTCCTCCGTCGAGGTGTCCGCCAATCACGTTGCTGCATTTCTGGGCTTCTTCTTCTGGGAGCAGCACAACTTCAGCGGCGCGGGCATCGACGCCGCGGCCCGTGACCGCGTCCTCGCGGAAGTGAGGCGGGCATGGGCGAGCGGTGGCCGACGTTCGATCGTCCTTGGCGCCGCCAGGGCACCGTGACCGCCTCCTCGGTGAGCTGGCGACGTTCCGACAAGGCGGCGCCTAGCGACAGGTGCCAAGGCTCCGCGGACGACCATGGATCCGAGGGACGGGCGCACCGACAACTCACACGTGCATCGCTACGCGTCGACCGCACGACCTGCGGCATGCAGGCGAGCACGAAGGTCTCCCACGGTCCCGTAGATGTCGGAGTTGTCACTGATGACGAGCGCGTCCTCGTCAACGGGAATGGGCGCAGCGTCGAGCCCTGCCAGGAGCTGCCCCACCGCCGGCCCCGCGCCCTCGAGTGCTTCGGATCGGCAGTAGACGACCACGAGTTGACGGTCGTCGCTGCGTGCCACCCTCCCACGCAAGAAGCCTCCGTAATCGGGCTCGTCGTCCAGGATGTGGGAGAAGCCCTTCGGCGGGTTCTGGAGGTGACTGCGCTTCGCATCGACCAGCCGACCGTCGGGCGCGACCCAGAACACGAGCTCGGGATCCCGGTGCGTAAATTCTCGTAGGGCGGTCCGCCGCCCACGAGCTCGCGGCGAGAGGAACGCAAAGAGCGCCGCGGCCGCCTCGCGGGAGATAGAGCCGACGGTGATCAAGACACTGTTCTAGCGTTCGACCATCGCGGATGGCTAACCAGTTCCGCGTTGCCGCCTCCACTGGCGACGAGCGCGGCAAGCCTCGCCACACGGAGAGGGAGCCCGCTCCGACCACACGAAGCCGAACAGCTCGAGGCGACGGCAAGCTCCACGCTCGAGGGCAGCCGGCTGTGAACGCCGGGCGACGGCTTCCGCTCCTTGTGAACGATGTGACACGGGGGACCGAGAACCGCCAGAATCCCCGGTGAAGCCAGCCCAGCCGACGGTTCGGCCGATCGGGCGACGACCCCGCGCGTCGCGTGGGGGCGTTCGGTCTCGCGCCCCGTCACGTGCACGGCGCGGAGCGAAGAAAGAAGCGTGAAGCGCCGGGGCGCAGGATCGCGCCCGCGAGACTTTTCGGAGCGGCCGCGATCTCCGCATAGAAGCGGGAGCTCGGTATGGGCGGTGCAATTGACCAGTCCGTGGCAAATCATTCGCGATTCTTCGCACTCGCGGTCGCATTCAGCGTTTCGATCCCCGTGAACGCACGGGCGATGGGGGCGGTGGTCGGCAAGGCTGGAGAGACCGCCTTCATCTCCACCTCGCGCATGGCCGTCGCCACGAGCGCGACGCGCACGACGCGCTGGGCGCAGATCACCGTGCAGGGCGCGAGCGCGGGCTTCGTCTGGCTGGTGCCCGTCGGGCCAGGCGCGCGGATCGACCCGGGGTCCGATGCCTGGCTGGATGCGCTCGACGCCGCCACCGCGCCGGTGATCGTGGCGCCGTCCGGCGATACGACGTGCAACGTGACGCGCAGCGCTGAGCACATCCCGCCGGTCACGTGCCCCCTCTCCGTCCAGCCAACGCTCACGAAGGTCGCGACCGACATGGCGTCGCTGGGCACCTTCGTCGGCGGCGCGGGTTACGCCGTTCCCCCGGACGTCGCGGCGGAGCTACAGGACACATTCTCGTACGGTCTTGCGGTCGCCATGCTGGTCTACCCGACCGCGGCCTCGCCGACCCACACCGTGCGGGTCCTCGATGGCAGCGCCCCGAGCTTCCCCTTGGCGCTCAGCGGGAGTGCCGCGGGCAACGTCGATGTTACGGCCTTCGTCGTTGCGGGCGGCCCACAGGCCGCGGGAGCCCCGATCTTCGTCGATCCGACGGAGGTGCTCTGGGAGAACGACGGCTCGTCGACCTACGTGCAGCTACGCACGGACCTGCTCCAGGATTGGCAAGGCACGCGCTGGCTCACCGAGAGCGCCACGCCGAGCGCCTTCTTCACGCCAACTCCCGTGAGCATGTCGACGCCGCTACCGTCGGTGCTCGCCCAGTACTTCTGGCTGGCGAGCGCGTACGGCGACACGATGAGCGACCCGACGGAGTGCGCTTCTGCGGCCCAGGGCGTGCGCAGCTCGACAGCGCCGTTCGCCGCCCTGTGCCCGACGGGGGTCCTCGACATCGCTCCCGGCCAAAGCCCGTGTACGGTGGACGCAGGTGGCGACACCGCCGTCGACCCACTCCGCTGCGGGGACGGCGCCGACGACGCCGCGTTCGCAGTCGCCGGCCTCGCGGCCCAAGGAGTGTGGGTCACGCGCGTAGACGGCCTCGTCACGGCCGAGAGCGCGGGCGACGTTTCGCTCGTAGGGGCGACCTCCACGGATCTGAGCCCTGTCGTCACGGCAGGAGCCTACGCGTCGACGTGCACCGCTCCGCCCCCGCCCCCGAGCAGCTCCCCGCCGGACAACGGCAGCGGTGGTGGCGGAGGTGGCGGCGGTGGCGACCCCGATCCGGACCCGGGCGCCGCGGACCTCTCCAGTGCGGACGACTCGAGTGACGCGTGCGATGGATCGGACTCCAGCGACGCAGGCGACAGTTGCTCCTGCGACGGGTCCGACGTCGGCGACGCGTGCGACGGGGCGGGAGATCTCGGTGACGGCGGCGGCGACTGCGGGATTCCGCGGCACACCAGGCGTCGGACGAGAAGCCCGCTCTCCCGGATGGTGGTGGCCCTGGCGGTGGGGGCGGCGATCCTCCGACGGCGCGGGAGACCAGACGCGACTGTCCTCCGGGCGTGAGGACGATCGCGTGGCGGCCCGCGGAGACGTTCGATCTCGTCCGGTGCGAAGAAGCGGACGTGCAATCCGTCCCCCGACTCCATCGCAGTCCATGTCACCTCGGCGTCGTCGCCCGTGATGACCACCTTCCCGTCGCGGATAACGGCTCTCCCAAGGTCCGACCCCCAGCATCTTCGGCGCGCACGCGAGGGGGTAGAAGCGGAACGGATGCTCTTCGGAAATCGTGTGCGCTTCGAAGTCGACGATACGGTCGCCCTTCTCGCTCGAGCGCCAGAGAACGGCTGTCTTGCCGCCCGCCGTCGCGAACAGCCTCCCGTCGGTGGTCGCGGTGGGTACCCACGCTCGCCCCAGGTTCGGGCGGGGGGTCGGCTTCGTCTGCGCGACGGTAGGACTTCCGGACGTGGCCGGGGCAGGACCAGGAGGCACGCTCCGGCGGCACGAGAGGAGCGCGAGGCAGACGAGGAACGACGCGCCACGTAGCATGGGCCTCCGCCAGCGACCGGCCTTGGTACGCATCGGAACCCCAGCGGATTCCATCCTGACAGGCGCTCCGGCCCCCTCAGGGGGTCGATCTCGGATCGACGAAGCCGCGGACCCCGACGGCACACGCGCCCAATCCCACGCAGGCGCGCGGGAATCCCGCCTGGCAGACCGCGTCCGGACCGCGCGCGAATGCCCGCAGGCAGTCCTCGATGTCTCGAACAGAGCGGTCGCACGCGAGCGCGCTCGCCTCGCAGTTGCCATCACCCAAACTGAGCACGTAACGAACGCCATTCGCGCACTCGAAGCCGCCGCCGCTCTGCTGCCCCTGGGCCTCGAGCTCGCCCTGGTACCACGCGCAGAGCCTCTCTCGGTCCTGTGCGGACGAACGCTTCGGCGACGCGTCGCGGTCGACGTCCGGCTCCTTGGCGACCCACGCGGCCTGCAGCGCGCGACCGCGCGCCGTCAGCGAATGCCCCTCCGCGGCCAAGCGCATGGAGTAGCCGCCGTAGACGCGCCGGAGGTATTCGCTCACTCGCCGCACGCGCTCGGTGCCCTCTTCGAGGGTCCACGCGCCGAGGTGGTGCGCATCGAGGATGCCGCCGAGGACGCTGCGCTGCTCCTCGCTCATCACGGGTGGCTCCCGATCGTTCATCACGTCCGGCCGAGACGAGGGGCGGATTCGCCACTGGTGGCAGAGGAAGCACGGCTCGAGGACGGCGATGGGAACGTCGTTCTCGTCGAGGTAAACGAGAGCGTGGTGCGGATCGAAGTCGCAGCGGACCACCGCCACCTTGGCGCCCGCGCGCAACCCTGCGTCCATGCTCTCTGCGAGCCCTTGCACGGCGGCGCTCTCCTCGCGCGTGAGGTCGGCGGACCCGACCACGCCGCGGCACGGCGTGCCATCGCTCTCGAAGGGCGCGCCGAGGGCCGAGCGCGTCCTGCAGCCGCTCGCCTCGGCCCACGCATACGCGCGGATCTTCGCGGGTCGCGGCGGCTTGGCGCTGTCCGGCAAGGCGCGCGCTAGCTCGAGGCGGTCCGCCGTGACGGCGGCGACTGGCGACGCCCCCGACCAGAGCGACGGATGGAATCGGAGGTACTCGGCGACTTCCGCGGTCATCCGCGGGTCTTCCGCATCCTCCGGCGCAGCGGTCCCCGTGTGCACGTTGCTCGCGCCCACCGCCCGCGTTGAAGCGGCGGTCTGGGCGCCTCCCCCGCCCACGGTGCGGCACGCCACCTCCAGGGTAGCGGCCACGGCCAGGATCCAGAAGGACGCGATGCGCGGCACGAGGTCTGCGACGACTCTACTGCATCGCCCTCGGGCGGACGAGGCGTGGGCAGGGCGATCTTGCATGTCGTGATAGACATGTTCGGAGCCCGTGCGACTCCTCACGATGCAGACGCCTTCTCGCCGAGCGCCCCTGGCCTTCGCTCCGTTTCTCCTGGTCGCCTTCGCCGCGAGCCTCCCGGGGTGTCGGAATCACGGCCAGGCGCTCAAAGCCGGGCAAGGCACGTTCATCCCCAAGGTCGACGGCTCGGGGGCCACGGCGATCGCCGCCGGTGACGCGCACACCTGCGCGATCTTCCGCGACGGCTCGGTGCGCTGCTGGGGCTCCAACTGGATGGGAGAGGCGAGCGGCACGCGGTCAAACGGGACCAACGTCCGCGAGCCATCCGTCGTGGAGGGCGCGAAGGGCGCTGTGCAGATCGCGGCCGCCGGCGCGCACACCTGCACGCGCGCCGGCGACGGGGACATCGCGTGCTGGGGCGCCAACACGGGGGGCGCGCTCGACGGCAAGCCCTCGCTCGGCGACCGGCTTGGCGTGCGGTCGGCCGGCGTCCACGCCGAGGACCTCTCGGTCGGCTACGGATCGACCTGCGGACTCGTTGGAGGCAAGGGCGCGTGCTGGGGCGAGGCGGATTATGGCCGCTTGTCCTCGCCCTGGGTCAACAACGGCCCGATCGGCTCTACCGGCCTCCGGAACCTCCAGCCGCCGCGCCCGCTCGAGGGCGTGTCTGGCCTCCGCCAGATCAGCATCGGGTTGAACCACGGGTGTGGGCTGCTCGAGGACGGCGCGGTGAGCTGCTGGGGGCTCGACAACGCCGGCCAGCTCGGGCGCGGCGACGCGAACCGCGCGCACGACGGCGCGCCACCCGACCGCGTCCTCGGCCTCGACGGCGTCGCGCAGATCCACGCGAGCGGCTTCGTGACCTGCGCGCTGCGGATCGACGGCACCGCGTGGTGCTGGGGCCGGAACGACCAGCACGCGCTCGGTACGAGCGTCACCAGCCTGCCGACGCGCGGCGGGGGGCCGTCGAGCGCTTCCCCTCTGCGGGTCGAGGGGCTGGACCGCGCGATCCAGGTCGCGGTTGGCGGGGATCACGCGTGCGCGGTCACTGGCGGCGGGCGCGCGTTCTGCTGGGGCCACAACGACGCCGGTCAGCTCGGCGACGGCACGACGGAGGATCGCCCGACGGCGACCGCGGTCGTGGGCCTCGACGGCGTCGCGCAGATCGCCGTCGGGACTGCGTCGAAGTCGAGCCACACGTGCGCCCTCACCCGCGGCGGCGCAGTCTACTGCTGGGGCAAGAACCGCGAGGGCGCCCTCGGCGTTGGCAAGGACAGCCTCGTGCCCGCGCGCGTGCCGCTCTGACCCAATAGGGCTGGATCGTGGCAAGGGCATGCCGCGGCGGGACGGGGTCTCCCAAGTAACAGCGCCGCCACCCGCAGCGTCTACAATCGGCACATGGTCGAAGAGCGCGGAGGACGGGCCGACATTCTCACCGAGGCCGAGCGGCCGACGATTGCCTCGGAGTCGTTCGGCGGGGTCGAAGACCTCGCGGCCCTGGGCGATGCACAGCGTTACGAGCTGGGCGGGCTCCTGGGCGAAGGAGGGATGGGCGAGGTGCGCCTCTGCACCGACCGTCACGTTGGCCGTCAGGTCGCCATGAAGCTGATGCGCAAGGATTCCCCGGTCGGTCCCGAGATGCGTGCTCGCTTCCTGCACGAGGCTCGCGTGCAAGGGCAGACCGAGCACCCGTCCATCGTGCCGGTCTACGACATCGGGACGGACGAAGCCGGCTCTCTGTACTTCACGATGCGCCGCGTCGAGGGCAAGACGCTCGAGGACATCCTTGCCGGGCTGAGGAACAAGATCCCTTCCTTCGAGCAGGCGTACTCGCGCCACAAGCTCCTGACGGCGTTCGGCAGCGCCTGCCTGGCCGTCCACTTTGCGCACACGCGCGCGGTCTTTCATTGCGACCTCAAGCCGGCGAACGTCATGCTCGGAGCGTTCGGCGAGATGTACGTGCTCGACTGGGGGCTCGCCACGCGCGCGTCGCGCCACCCGGACGCGGCCGCGGCAGCGGAGGACGCGCGGGGCACGGTGAGCGGGACGCCCGGCTACATGTCGCCCGAGCAGATCCGCGGCGAGGCCGTGGACGCGGCGAGCGACGTCTACGCGCTGGGGGCCCTGCTCTACGAGATCCTGACCCTCAACCCGATGCACCCCGGGACGAACCCGCGGGACCTCTGCATGAAGACACTCCAGGGCGACATCGAGCGCCCCTCGTACCGCGCGCCCGATCGCGACATCCCTCCGGAGCTCGAGGCCATCTGCATGAAGGCGACCATGCACGGGAGGACCCGCCGCTACGCGAGCGCCCGCGATCTCTACGACGACCTGGAGCGCTACCTCGAAGGAGACCGCGATCTCTCGATGCGCCGCGCGATGTCCCGCGAGCACGCATCGCGCGCCGTATCCCTGGCCGAGCGCGCCAGCAAGGGCGGTCCCGAGAGCACCGCCGCGCGGAGCGACGCGCTGCGCGCCGTGGGCCGCGCCCTCGCTCTCGATCCCGACAACGCCGACGCGCTGCGCACCCTCGTACAGCTGATCACCCAACCGCCGCCCGACATGCCGCCCGAGGCCGTCGAGGAGATGCGCGGCGCCGAGCGTGCCGTCGATCGCGCCCGCTCGCGCGCCGCCATGGTCGGCATCGTCGCCGCAGCCGTCGTGTTGCCCCTCAACTGCGCGTTCACGGGCATCCGGGACATGTCGATGCTGGTCGTCAGCGCCGTAGCGGGCCTGACCGCGGCGCTGGCCAGCGTACTTCGTGTCCGCGTTCCACGACACGATGGCTACGCGCCGACGTACATCGTACTTGCCGTCGCGCTCGCGCTCGCGTCGTGGGGAGTGTGCTTCAGTCCCCAGCTGTTCATCCCGACCCTGTCCATTCCTCTGGCCATGGGGTACACGCTCTCGATGGACCGCGGCCGGCGGTTCTTGCCGATGCTCGCGACCGGTCTCGCGCTGGCGCTGCCGCTCTTCCTGGAGCGCCTGCACCTCACGCCGCCCTCCCAGGTCAGCGTCGGTTCCTTGCTGTGCGCCGTACCGCGCATGAGCGGCTTTCCAGCCCCCGGCAGCGCGATCCTGACCGTGGCGAACCTCGGGGTGCTGATCAGCTGCTGCTACTTCGCAGTCCGGTCCCGGGAGGCGCTCACCGACATGCAGCGACGCGTGTCGCTGACAGCGTGGCAGCTCCGTCAGCTCCTGCCGAGGGAGGCCGGACCGGCCACGATGCCGCCGCCGGCTCCTTGATTGGCCTTCGCCAGCCTGCTCGTCCCCGGATGGGTCAGGCGGCGAACGCCGCCGAGCGGCGTGCGCGTCAGGGCGTGGACCGGCGCGACAGGGCTCGCGCGGTACGGTATAAGAAGGGTCCATGCGATCTACGAGCAGTGTCTTCTCGGTCAAGTCGTCGCTGCTCCCTGCGCTGGTGATGGGCGCGTTGGTCGCCGCCGCGGCTTGCTCGTCTTCCTCTCCCTCGTCCCTGAACCCGGGCGGCGTCACGCCGCCTCCCTCCGGAGCGCTCGTCGTGCGCTTCACGTCGATGCACTCGACGTACGACGGGATGCACTCGTTCACCATCCCTGCCACGGTCGACGGGGTCCAGAACGAGACGTGGTCGGTGTCCGATCCGTCCCTGGTGAGCATCGCGCCGCTCACGACCGTGGAGTCGGGCGCCTGCCCGGGGGATGCCCTCCTCACGATGAAGGGGGCGGGCATGGTCACGGTCACCGCGACGACGCCCGACGGCCGCACGGGCTCCGCGCCCTTGCTCATCACCCAGGCGGATCCCACCGTCTACAACCCGGGTGCTTCGCGAGCGTTGAACGGCGAGCCGGGCCAGGACTGGACGATGTGCAGCTCCAACCCCTACGCAACCGGTTGCAGCGGGCAGCCGTGCGTCAACTGCCACAAGGGCGGCCCCGGCAGCATCCAGCACACGCCGCAGCAGACCGGCGGCTTCACCGATTCGGACCTGATCAGCCTCGTCATCCACGGCCAGGTCCCGCCCGACGCCACCGCGTTCAGCAACAGCCTGCCTCCCGGCTGGTCCATGTTCCACCAGTGGACGGCCACCACGCAGGAGCAGAGCGGGCTCGTTGCGGTCCTCCGCGCGCTCCCGCCAGCGGCCGGGGGCCCCGCCGATTTCGGACGCAGCTCGGACGCAGGTGTGCCGACCTCGTGCGACTTGCCGGCGACCAACCCTCCCCCCGTCGACTCGGGAACGCCCATCGTCGACTCGGCGGCCCCGCCGCCGATGGATTCGGGCCCGCCGACGGGGAGCTTCCCTGGCACCTACCAGTGCACGCTGAGCGGAAACGCCACCGTCACGGCGGGCGGCAACACTTCGACGGATACGATCCCGCTGAACCCGGAGATGACAGTGACCGAGAGCGGGAGCACCATCACGGTCACGCTGACGGCGGAGGGCGGAGTCGACTGCTCGATGACGTTCACCGACGCGGGCGGCGGCGTCGCGGACATCACCCAGGGGCAGACCTGCACGACCATGGTGGACGCGGGGTTCGAGGTCCAGGTGGTCCTGTCGTTCGTGATGCCCGGCACGCTGACGCTGTCGAACAACGGGCTCACGGCGTCGCTACCGTTCAACCTGTCCGCGGCCGATGGCATCGCGACGGGCTCGGGCACGATGACGGGGCCGTGCACGCGGTGAGGTGAGGCGGCCCTTCCCCTCTACGAGTACGTCTTCACGAGCGAAGACGCGAAGCGACTCCGAGGAACTCATGCTCTCGGGCAGTGTGGCACCGGCCGAAAAGGGGCTATGGATCCGGCATGGACATCCTCACCCACTACTCGGCGATGGCTCGGTACAACCGCTGGATGAACGAGTCCCTCTACACGCACGCCGCGGCGCTCACCGACGAGCAGCGCAAGCGCGACGTGGGCGCCTTCTTCGGGTCGCTGTTCTCCACGTTCGACCACATCCTCTTCGCAGACAAGGTGTGGCTCTCGAGGCTCGGCGCGTGTGACCCGCCCAAGGCGCAGTTCCCGAAGAGTCGCATCCACGACGACTTCGATGCGTTGCTCGCCGATCGACGCGCGACGGACGACGTGATCGATCACTTCATCGCGAGCCTCGCGGTCGACGCGCTCGATCGGGAGATGCGCTACGCGAATCTCCGCGGCGAGCCCTGGGCCCACCCGACGTGGTGGGCCGTGTCTCACCTCCTCAATCACGGCGTGCATCACCGTGGGCAGGCGACGACGATCCTGATGCAGCTCGGAGTGGACCCAGGCTCCACGGACTTGCTCGCGATGCTCCGCGCCGAGAAGTAGCCTGTAATCATGAAAGGCAGGAGCGTAGGCGTCGCGGGCGCCGGCATCTTCGGCATCGCGGCCGCGCTGACGCTACGGCGTCGTGGGTTCGACGTGACCGTGTTCGATGCGGGGCCCATCCCGCACCCCATGGCCGAGTCGACCGACATCAGCAAGATCGTCCGCCTCGAGTACGGGCACGACGAGCACTACACCGCGCTCATGGAGAAGGCGCTCGCGGGCTGGCGAACGTGGCCCGCGGCGCACCTCTTCCACGAGACCGGGGTGCTGTTCCTGCGCCGCTCGCCCCTCCAGGCCGGCACCTTCGAGCATGACAGCCACGCCGTGCTGACGCGGCGTGGCCATGCGGTGGAGAGGCTCGATCGCGACGCCATCCACCGCCGCTTCCCGGTGTGGGGAGAGGACTTCGTGGAGGGCACGTACAACCCCCAGGGCGGGTGGGCCGAGAGCGGAAAGGTCGTGGCCCTGCTCGTGGACCTCGCGCGGGACGCCGGCGTTCGCCTGGCCTCCGGCACCGCGCTCGCGGGCATCGCTTCGAGCGACGGACGGGTCGTCGGGCTCCGGACGTTGACCGGCGAAGTACACCGGTCCGACTTCGTGGTGGTGGCCGCGGGGGCATGGACCCAAGAGCTGTTGCCGTCCCTGGCTCCTGTCCTGCGGTCGGTCGGACAGCCCGTCTTTCACGTGGCACCCGTCGACGCCGCGCCGTTTGCCCACGACCGTTTCCCGGTCTTCGGCGCTGACATTGCGGGCACCGGCTACTACGGCTTCCCTGCGAACGCAGCGGGCCTCGTGAAGATCGCCAACCATGGCCCTGGACGACCGATGTTCGCCGGTGACGTGGCAGCGCGCGTGGTCAGCGACGACGAGACCCTCGCCTTGCGCGCCTTTCTCCGGGACGCGATCCCCACGCTCGCCACGGCGCCCATCGCGGCTACGCGCGTCTGCGTCTACGGCGACACGACCGACCAGCACTTCTGGATCGCGCCGGACCCCGATCGGCCGGAGCTGGTCGTCGCCGCGGGAGGCTCCGGCCACGCCTTCAAGTTCGCGCCGCTCCTGGGCGACATGATCGCCGACGCGCTCGAGGGCAAGGTCGACCCCAGGTTTCGCTGGCGCATGGAGACGGCGGGCAAAGGTGAGGAGCGAGCGCGCCACCAGCCAGCGCGATGAACAGGAGCCCATCCCTTCACCGGATTCCGGAGCCGGCCATCCGAACGGGCGGCGGGGAATGGCGGGGCGAGCAGCGTTACTGGCTGCTGATCAGGATCGGCATGTAGTGGCCTTCGGCTCCCTGCTCCAGGCTCGACATGAACCATACGAGCTCGCCGTTGAGCTCCACGTCGAGGAATGCGGGAGCGGTCCGCCGCTGTTGCTGCTTCATGGGATGACGGGGACCGCCGGCGACTGGCGCCACCTGTTCGACCTCGATGCTCTCGCCGCGACCTACCGCCTCATCATCCCGGACGCGCGGGGGCACGGGCGCTCGACGGGCTCCGCCGACGAGTTCACGTTCGCGCGGTGCAGCCGGGACGTAGGCGAAATCCTCGACGCCTTGGGTGTCACCGACGTGCGAGCCATCGGTCTCAGCATGGGGGCGAAGACGCTCCTCCACGTCGCCACGACCGTGCCAGGCCGGGTTGCAGCGATGGTGCTCGTGTCTGCTATCCCCCAGAGCCCCTGGAGCAGCTACGCCACCGGGGGCTACGACGTGAGTTACCTGCCCAAGCAGCGGTCGATCGCCTTCCAGCCCGATGGCGACCTGCTGGTGGTCACGTCCGACGCCGCCTACGACAGCACGCGCATAACCCGGCTCGCCACCGACGGCAGCGCCGACGCGACGTTCGCCAGCCAGGGCTACCTCACCGTCTCGGGTGGATTCGCGTGGGACATCGCCCTCCGCCCAGCCGAGATTTCGTGGTGGTGACCCAGGACGACGCAGCCAGCAGCATCACGGCGACCTGGTACTCGGGGGCCGGGGTCGCGCTCGGCCCCCACCGCACCGATCTACTTCAACGCCTACGAGGGCATCCTGGCGCGCTCCGACGGGACGCTCCTCGTCGGCACGGGGAGCGGTTCCACGACGACGTTCGCTACGTACTCCCCTCTCAGAGCCCCCGTGATGGGTCCCACCCTCCAGATCCCTCCCAGGACCACCGCTTCATCGAGCCCATGGACGCCCTCACCTATGTCCCCGCGACGAGCACGGCGAGCACGGTCAGCGCGATCCTCCCGAGCGGCACGCGGAGGCGCAGCACCATGCGACGTATGCCGTCCCCGCGGGCGACACGGTACTCTTCCTGAACGCGATTGCCGACGACGCCGGAGGCGTCTTCCTGCTCGGCGAAACCTGCGGCGCCGTCGACATGAGCAACGAGACCCTCCCGTGTACGGCGTTCGCCGCCCAGCTGTCCGCCTCCGGCGTCCTCACGCAGTAGCCGCCCCCCTCACTGGCGGCGGCCTGCCAACGGCGAGCCGTTCATGGGAGCCGCTGGCGCGCGGGGCGACAGCTCACCGGCGGGCGGGGGCGCTCAGCAACGCGAGCCCGCTGTACCACAGCGGCCCGCGGTTCAGCCGATCGGGGTGCAGCTGCAGCATCTGGTCGTAGTATGCCTGCGGCGTCGGGCGTTCCGCCAGCAACCGCTTCGCGTCGCGCAGGTAGCGTCGCGTCTCGTCGATGATCTTGGGATCATCGGGAAGCGCGTGGTTCTTGTGGCCTGCGACCACGATCTTCGGGCGCAGCCCCTCGAGCTGACCGAGCGCGGCGAGCCAGGCGTCGATCCCGCCGTTGCCGCTCTCGACCAAGTACTGGTGCACGCCGTTGTACACCACGTCCCCCGCCACGACGAGCCCGAGCGACGGCACGTGCAGCACCGTCGTCTCGTCCGTGTCCGTGTGACCGAGGTCCACGGGCACGAGGGGTACGCCGTCGAGTGAGAGGCCGCTCGCCGGGATGGGCTGCGCCAGCACGGGCGTCTCGCCGATCAGGTTGGGGAAGTCGCGGTCGAACACCTTCGCGCGTCCCTCGGTCGCGTTTAGCTTCATGACGGCGATCGTCCCCGCAGTCGCGTGCACGGTGACGCCCGGAAATCGCTGCGCGAGTTGGACGGAACCGAACCAGTGGTCGCCGTGCCCGTGGGTCACGTAGATGTGGCGAAGACGTTTGCCGGACCGCGCGATCCAGTCGGCGACCCGCGCAGTCTGCGCAAGCGTGAACGGAGGATCGACGAGCAACGCGTCCTCGGCGCCCGAGATGAGGGTCGACGTGATCGGTGACGAGATGATCGGTTCACCGGAGGGCAGCGCTCCGTTGGCGCGCTGGACACCCTCCGAGACGAACGTTTCGTACGAAAGCGGCGTGGTCATGATTCGCTCCCAGGTGAAGAGTCATGAGTCGAGCAGGCGTTCGAGCGTCGCGCGACCGACGCGCGCCGCAACGCGACCCGCGATGTCGGCGATCGTGGTGCTGGCCAACGAGCGCTCGAGAGCGTTCGCGGCGTCGGCGATCTCCGCTTCGAGGATCGGCGTGATGTTCCGGCCGATCGGGCACTCGAGATTGGGGCCACCGCGATGGAGGGCAAACAGGTTCTGGTCCTCGACCGCGCGGTAGACGTCGAGGAGCGTGATCTTCTCCTCGGGTCGGGCAAGCAACGCCCCGCCGCCCTGCCCCATCTGCGACTCCGCGAGCCCGGCCTTCGCGAGGGCGCCAAGCAGGCGACGCACGAACGCAGGGTTGGTGTTCACGCTGCGAGCGAGCGCCTCTGAGCTCACAGGCGTCCCGCGTGCCAGCGCGAGCGCCGCGAGTACGTGGGTGGCGAGAACGAGACGAGAGGAACCAGGCACGCCTCAATATGTAACTACAAGAGACACACTTCGCAACCCCTCCCCTGCGGCCAGCTGCACGGCCGTGCCGGACGACGACCAACGGCGCAGTCTGGTGAGAATTCAAGAACACGCTCCCGCCCAAACCTCCGCGCCCGCGAGAGAGCGCTCCTCGGCCGCGAGGCTAGCCCGTCCCTTCGGCCGGTGACGTCCGACGCTGGGCGGGCGTCACTCATCCGCCTCCCGATGCTGCGTCGTGCGCAGCGTGGCTCTGCCCAGCTCGAAGGTGACCGGGCCGTCGAGGCGCGACTGGATCCACGCGAGACCCTCGGCGAGCTCGAAGAAACGCCGCACGGTCTGCTTCTGCGCGTCAGCCGACGGGGTCGCCACTGCCGCTACGGGGCGGCCTGTGCCTTGTTGTGGATGATCGCCAGTTGAACGATCCGGTTTCCGTCGAGGGAAAAGTAGAAGCTCAGGACGAGCGGCGCAGGCAGGCCGGTCTTGTCGTAGGTGCCGTCCATCTCGGCGCTGACCGTTGCGCTCTCGCCCCGCCGGGTGACGTCCGTGGGCTTCATCGTCACGCGATCGCCGACAATTTCCTTCGCCAGCCATGCGCGGATCGCCTCCTGGCCGCGGAACTCGCGCCGATGGTCGTTGACGATCGCGTCGGGCGCGAAGGTGGCGAGCAGGCCTTCCAGGTCGAAGCGGTTCATCGCGTCGATGAAGGCCTCGACGGCTTCCGGGAGAACTTTCTCGGGCATGGGCGTCTCCTTGTCAGGGTCGAGCCGAGACGATAGGCATTCCCATGCAGGATGGGCACGTGCCGCATGGGCATATGCTTCATTCCACAAGGGAATGGCGTCGTGGACCACGATCTCGACCGAATACGGACCTTCGTGCGCGTCGTCGAACGCGGGACGTTCTCGGCCGTGGCTAGGGAGGCGGGCATCGGCCAGCCGGCGGTGAGCAAGAAGGTCGCCGCCCTCGAGGAGCACGTCGGCGTCCAGCTTCTCCTCCGCGGCGCGAGCAACGTGCGACTCACCGATGCGGGGCAGGAGTTCTACGACTCGATGGTGCGCGTTCTCGACGAGCTGGACTCGGCGCGGGCGCGGGTCGGCGGCGGACAGGTCGACCCGTCTGGGGTCGTGCGACTCTCGATGACACCGTTTCTGGGGCGCACCTACGTCGTGCCTCGGTTGGCCGAGCTCTTCGAGAGCTACCCGCGCCTCGCGGTCGATCTCCGGGTCTCGGAGCGCACACCGAACCTCGTCGAAGAGGGGCTCGACGTCGCGGTGCACACGGGCGAGCTGCCCGACTCCACGCTGATCGCGCGCAGGATCGCCGAGACTCCGGTGGTCAGCGTCGCCACGCCGGGGTATCTCGCAACGTACGGACAGCCACGCCATCCAGCCGACCTCGCAGAGCACCGCGGGGTCGTCTTCACGCCCTTCGGTGCGCCTTCGCCGTGGCGTTTCCAGACCGATGCAGGTCTGGTGAGGCACGCGCCGACGGGGAGCTTCCGGACCGACGACGCCGAGGCGATTCGCGCGGCGGTCCTCGCAGGTCTGGGTATCGGGGTAGCACCTGAATGGCTCTTCGCGCGGGAGATGTCCACCGGCGAGGTCGCGTGGGTCCTTCGCGCCTTCGCTCCGCCGCCCCTCCCGGTGAGCGCCGTGCTCCAGGCGGGGCGGCGCGTGCCCATGCGGGTCCGCGTGGTCGTCGAGTTTCTGGAGCGCGTGTTCAAGGAGGACGCGCATCTGCGAGCGCGGGCAAAGCGCCGAAGGGCGCCCCCGACTCGTCGCTGACTCGCGGCGGGCATCTGCGCGGTCGTCAACGCCGAGACGGCGGCCGCCCTGCGCGAAAACCTGCCAGCAAGAACGCGACATGGCGCCGCCAGGCCGCGTCGGCCGCCTTGCCGCCAGATTGAAAAATCCCGCGGAGCGCCCAGACCGCTGCCGCAACGTCGCCTACGGTGAGCTCTTCGCACACGGCGCCCACGGATCGGGCCCGCTCGACAAGGAGACGGGTGCGCTCCTCCAACTCCGCCACGAGCGCGCGGGGGGCAAGATCGCCCCAAAGGGCATGCGCCAGGCCTCGCTTGGCGGCGAGCTCGCGCGCCACGGTCATCAAGAAAGCCTCGATGGCCTCCGTGGGCGCCCGTCGCAGGGCGGCGTCCGCAAGGCCGATGAGGTGATGGAAGAATCGCTCGAGCACCACGTGGGCGAGCGTGTCCTTGTTCGGGAACCGACGGTACAGCGTGGCCGCCCCAACGCCCGCGGCGCGTGCGACGTCGTCCATCGTCGCTTCGGTGCCTAGCTCGCTGAAGACTTCCTCAGCCGCGGCGACGATCCGCTCGCGGTTCTCGGCCGCGTCGCGTCGCAGCGCAGGCAGCTTGGCCCCTTTGCGCACGGCCTTGGACGCTCGGCCCACCTAGACCGCCACCGGCGCAGCGAGGTGGCTTGTCAGGCTGCGCACGGTCGACGCTCTCGCGAGCCCCAGCACCGCAGCCACGACGGCGTCGGTCGCCGGGGCCGAGAGGATCCCGTCGACGTTCGCCCGGAATTTGGCCACGATGTCCTCCGCGGATGCCGGCGACGCTGGGTGACCATGAAACCCGGGCTGGTAGCGCTCGAATCGGCGTCCGTCGCGCAGGAAGATCTCAACCCGGGAGCTGAGGTTCGGATCGCCGGTGGGAATCTCCATCGCGTAGGGCCGCACGAGGTCTGCGATGGCGAGGACCTCGGGATCGGTCCAGCGTGCTGAGTCGAAATAGTCCTCTGGCGCGTTGCGCCCCGTCGTCAGCTGCAGCCCGATGCCGAACGCGAGACTGAACTGGGCAGAGATGGCGTCGGTCGGTCGGGTGATGGCCGCACCGTGAGAGACCGCCCACGCAGGCACTCCGATGCGAATCTCTGCCACGTCCTTCGCGGCGAAGGGGTGGGCAGCGCGGAGGGCGCGGAGGGCATCGAGCGGCGAATGGGTCGCAGCGACCGCCGGATAAAACCGGAAGATAGTGCCAAGGATCTGCCATTCATTCCACGCTGAATCCAGGGCCGAGGTGTCGTGCGTCCCGCCGAACATGGTGAAGACGCCACGGTGACCTTCGAAGATGCTGGACGGACCGGTCAACCCTGCGTGCGCAAGCAGCGCGGCCTCGACGCCGGTCCGGCTCGACGAACCCGCGTGCAGGCGTTTCACCTCTCCGCCAGCCCGGTCGTACTCCATCGTTCCACCGGCATCGCTCGCGGCGATCCCGAACGCATGCGCGAACTCGGCAGCGCTGAGGCCAAGCAGACGACCGGCTGCCGCAGCGGCCCCGAACACCCCAAGCACCTTCGACCCATGCCAGCCCGCGGAAAGCATGCCCCGGCCCGCGACCGACCCGAGCAGGCCCATGACCTGAACGCCGGCTACCACGGCAACAAGGAAGTCACCGCCGCTGGACCCCTCTCGCTCGGCAAGGGCCAACGCTGCCGGCACGACGGCGGACGCGGTGTGCCAGGCGGCCATGTGCGCGTCGTCGAACTCGGCGCTGTGGCCGAGCGTTCCATTGACCCACGCTGCCTGCGGTGCGCTGACACGACCACCCAGCACCGTCGTAGCCTCGGGCTTGCCCCCGAGCGCCGCGGCCACCGCCCGCGCTGGCTGCACATTCGGCAGCCTCGTGCCGCGGACCTGGACCCCAAGGTTGTCGAGAACGAGCAGTGCAGCGAGCTCCACCACCTCGCGGGGCAACTTCTCGAGCCGTAGTGCGAGCGCCCACTCGGCGAGTCTTCGCGAGACGGTCGGTTGCGCAGCGACCTCAGTACCCATGACGGCGTCCTCTATCCCGAGCTAGTGCCACCATCAATTGATATCATAACTATCACTTGCAGGCAAAGCCGTCTTGGGCCGGGCCCTGGCGACGCCGGATGCGTACCCGTCGGCCAAAGGCGTTGGCGGGCCTTGCCTCCCGCCGCGGCCTTGGGGCCAGGTCGCCGAGTCGATGAGCGCCCCGTAGGTGATCGACCGCAAGATCCCGCGGACGTCGGGCACGGCATAGGGCCGCCCCGTCAGCGGATTGCCGGCGACGGTAGGGTCACTGAGGCCATCGCGTGGAAGCGACCCGTCCAAGGCGAGCGCCGTCTCGCGTATGGTAGGTCATGGCTCAGGTTCCGCCCGACCTCGCATGGAGCGAAGAAGACCGGTCCCACGGCAGCAACGTCGAGCTTCGTCGCTCGCGCACCGCTGCCGTCGTCTTGCTCGTGGTCGCGCTCGGGATCCTGACCTGGGGCGTCGCCCACATCGTCTCGCTCCTGAGCGTCAGCGATGAGCTCTACGAGCTGCGGCGACGTTCCCACTGGCAGCCGCGAGACTTCGGTGCCTTCGACAAGGCGCTCACCACGGCTGCAGTCGTATGCTTCGTGATCGCCTGGCGTGCGATCGCGAGGCTCCGCGATGTGCCGAGAATGCGGGTCGCTCGAACCGGATTCACGCTCACGGGATCCTTTCTATTGCCGACCCGAGTCGGGTTCGAGCTAGGGCTCGCCGAGATTGCGAAGTTCGAACCGCTGCCCGCCGGGTTCTCGACGGACGTGATCCCACTCGGCGGCGGGTGGGACGTCGCCGTCGTCACACGGTCGGGCCCGCGGCGGCGGCTCCGGCTCCCGCTCGATGACCTCGTACAAGCCCAGTTCGTGGCGAACCGGCTCAACCATCTCGTCAACGCGAACCGCGGATCCTAGGCCCATCGGGTCCGGATCGCAGGAGCCCCGCGGCGAGCTAGAGAGCTCCGGCGAATTACTGGCGACGCCCGGCTCGACGTCTTCGAAACGCACCGCCCGGGAGCGTCAGAGCTTGCGCAGGAGCCTGTCGAGCATCGAACCGCCCGACGTCGGCGCGGGCGCCGGCTCGCCGTCCATGCGCTTGCAAGCTTCCAGCTCGTTGAACACGTCGAGGTCGTCTGGATCGGCGACCGCCGCCGTGTGGAGGTCCGCCATGGCGCCTCCGATGTCCCCGAGCCGCCGGAGGAGCCGCGCGCGGTAGTAGTGTCCGCGCCGGACCTTGGGGTTTGCGTCGATGAGGGTGTCGAGGCGTCGGACGATGTCGCGGAGCTTGTGCTCCTGGCCCCTGCGGACGCTGGACGCCTCGAGCGCTGCGAGGAGCACGAGGCCGTACGGCAGCTTCGGGGCGGTGAGCAGGGCGTCGCGCACCGCCGTGAGCGCCTCCGCCCGTTCCCCGGCGATGAACAGCATCTCGGCGCGCCTGAGCGCCTCGTGGACCACGGCGTGCGGGTCGGGGGCATCGGCGGGGGGAGCGACAGGGACAGCGGAGAACGAAGGCACCAGGGAGGACCGCACCGGGTTGGGTGCAGGGACGCCGCCAGCCTTGCTGGAGGGTGCGGGCGCCACGGGCACACTGTCGACGGGCACCGCTTGCTTGGTCATGGCCAGAAAATAGGCGAGCAGCTCGGCCGCGCGCACGTCCCAGCCGGCGCGGGTCGCGAGCTCCGCGACCGTGGCGGGGCTGGAGCGCAGCGACTCGATGGTCGCCCGCTCGGCGTCGCGGAAACCACCGGCGTCGAGCGAACCGACGAACCGGATCGCGCGGCCCCCGATCGCCGCGATCGTGGCCCGCACGTGATCCAGGGAGGGATTCGCCGCGATTCCGCGCCAGATCGGTGCGAGGGGATCGAGCGCTTCGACGTCGTTGGGTCGCTCCCCGATGAGGTCCACGTCAGCGTAGAACGCGAACCTCGACGTGGCCGGAAAGGTGAAGATGTGGTGCAGCTTTCGGAGACGCTGCGTCCGGAGCGCATGGCCCAGCTGCTCCACGGTGATGAGCCCGCCACCCACCAGGAACTGGCCGTGCAGCGCCTTGGTCTGCGCGATCGCGGCCAGCGAGGCACCAAGCTGCCCGGCGTCGATGACGCCCCCCTCGTAGAGAACGTGCCCGAGGAAGATGACCGGCTCGCTCGTCCAGACCCGCGCGATCTTGCCCTCCGCGACCACGATGAGCCCGTACTGGTTCGGGTCGTCGGCTATCTCGAAGGTACCGCTGAGCCTGCGGTCGAGCGCGAACATCAGAAGCTGCGCGAGCGGCTTCTCCGAGAGGAGGCCGACGGCTGTGGGCTCCGGAGGCGGCGCTGCTCCAGGGCCCGTCGTCGCCGGCGGCTGCACGACGTCCTCGGGAAGGCGCGCCGGGACGGCGGGGGCCTGGTCCGCCAGCAGGACGGCCAGCGCTTGCTGCATCTCGCGCGCGCTGGACCAGCGGGCTGACTTGTCGAAGAGTAGCGCACGATCGACCACCGCCGCGACCGCGGCCGAGACGGCCGGGGCGACCGACCGGAGCGGCGGCGCGGGTTCCACCATCGCCTGCGCCAGCTCCATGTTCACCGTGGGCGCCTGGCGGAGATGCCGTCCGCTGAGCGCGACGAACATCACCGCGCCGACGGCCCAGACGTCGCTCTGCGCATCGACCTGGTCCCACTGCCCGCGCGCTTGCTCGGGGGGCATGTAGGCCGGCGTGCCCATCACGACGCCAACCTGGGTGCGTGACGGACCGGCCGCCGCCTGAGTCTGCCGGAGCCGCGCGATGCCGAAGTCGAGCAGCTTGACCCGCCCGTCATGGAGAATGAACACGTTCTCCGGCTTGATGTCGCGATGGACGATGCCGCGCTTGTGGGCCGACTCGAGCACGTCGAGCAGATCGTGCGCGACCCGAATCGCCAGCATCGGATCGAGCCCCTCGGGGTGGGCCTGCAGCACGCTGTCGAACGGCTCGCCCGCGAGAAAGTCCATGACCAAGAAGTGGACCCCGTCGTCCGTCACGTCATCGTCGAGCACCGCGACTGCGCCCGGATGGTTCACTTCGTTGGCGACGTAGCCCTCCTTGAGAAAGCGCTGGACGACCTCGGTGTTCGAGGCAAGCGCCGGCAAGAGCATCTTGATGGCGCATTTGTGTCCGTTACGATGCGTCGCCGCGTAGACGGCGGCCATCCCCCCGATGCCAAGGACGGAGTCGATGCGCCACTTGCCGCGAATCACGCTGCCGACGCGGGCGTAGATGGTGTCGTCGAGCGTGGGCTCGACCTCGTCGACGAGGGTCGAATCCGGTGCCATCAGACGCGGCCCGTGTAGTGGCCGCCATGGGAAAGACCACTCATCGCTGACCGCCTACTATACCAGCGAACGCGCCCCGCGACGACTCCTCGTGACGCGCTCGGCGGGGCGGGCGCGTGCTTCGCGTTCTCTTGCGAGAGGGAACGTCGCCCGATCGGACGACACGGGCCGCACGTCGCCGGCCGGATGTGGCGGGTAGAGCCGTCGCGTGGCTGGCGAGACACGCCGCTCGTCGCGACCCCGCCCGCCGTCGCCGCGCCAACTCCGCACCGTGTCTGGGTTTCTCGCCGCGAGCGTCTCGACGCGCGCCTCTGGCCGCCAGCTTGCGACAGGAGGATCCATGACCCAGAGCGTCCTGGAACCTTGGCTCGATCGTGTCCCGAACCGGGCGGGCGTCTCGACGTCCGCCGTGCGCGCGGAGGTCGGTTCGGAGTGCACCCCGACCTACGTGCCGGCCCTCGATGGTATTCGCGCGCTCGCGGTGACCGCGGTGGTCGCCTACCACCTGAAGGTGCCGGGCTTCGGCGGAGGCCTGCTCGGCGTGAGCGTGTTCTTCACGCTGAGCGGCTACCTCATCACGGCGCTGCTCCTGCGGGACTTCGCAGCGCGCGGCCGCGTGGACATGGCGGCGTTCTGGCTGCGCCGGGCCCGGCGACTGTTGCCGGCGCTGGTCTTCATGCTCGCCGTGGTCACTCTCACGACCGCCATCGTCCGCCCCGACAAGCTCGCCGCGACGTTGCGACAGGCGCTCTCGGCGCTGCTCTACGTCGCGAACTGGACGACCATCGCGCGCGGCGACGACTACTTCCAGCGGTTCAGCGGTCCTGGCCCGCTCGACCACCTGTGGTCGCTCGCCATCGAGGAGCAGTTCTACCTGGTGTGGCCGCTCGTCGTCCTCGGGCTGCTCGCGCTCGGCGCGCGCACGCGCCGCGGGCTACAGCCGCTCGCGCTCGTGACCGTGGTGCTCGCCGCCGCCTCGACGTGGGCCATCGCCCACACCTACGACCCCAACGCGATGAACAACACGCGCGCCTACGAGGGCACGGACGGACGAGCCGCGGCGCTGCTCGTCGGCGCGCTCGCGGCGCTCGTCCTCCCCTTCTACCGCGCGGCCACGGCGAAGGCGGCGTCCCCGCGCGCCCGCCTCGCGATGAACCTCGTCGGCGCCGTGGGTTTCGGGGGCGTCGCGCTCTCCATCGCGCGCACCGACGAGTACTCCTCGTTCCTCTACACGGGGGGCGAGCTCGTCCTGGCCACAGCGAGCGCTTTCCTGGCAATCGCGGCTTCCCACCCCGCCACGTTCGTCGCCCGCGCGCTGCGCGTGCGCCCGCTCCGGTGGGTCGGCGAGCGCTCGTACGGCGTGTACCTGTGGCACATGCCGGTCGTGGCGTTCACGCCGGACTCGGCGCTCGCGGGGACGCCCCTGCTGCGCGGCGCGGTGCAGTTCGCGCTCGTTCTCGTGCTCGCCGCGGCCTCCTACCACCTGATCGAGGAGCCCATTCGCCGCCGGCTTCCCGCGCCGCGCCGCGCGGCCATGACCCTCATGCCGATCGCGACCTTCGCGCTCGCGTTTGGGCCGCTGGCCTGCCGCACCAGCGCGAGCGGCGGCGAGCTCTCCGAGATGGCGGTCGCGCCGCGCGCAACCGAGGCGGCTCCGATCGCCGCGCCGTCCACCGCCTCTACCAGCGCTGGCGCGACCGCGCCGGAGGCGATGGTGGTGCCAGGGGCGCCGGCGACCTCCTGCCGCGAGGTGCTCCACGTCGGGGACTCCACGTCGCTCGGCCTCATCTCGAAGGCCATCCTGCCCAACGTCGACGACCAGATCGGGGCCCGCTACAGCGCGGTCGGCGTCCAGCGCTTCCTGCCGGAGATATCCGGCGCGCGCAGCATGGTCGAGGTGTACAAGGACCAACCGAACGCCACGCAGGTCGTCCGGCGGATCCGGGCCAGCGGCTACACCGGCTGCATCGTGCTCGCGCTCGGGACGAACGACTCCGCGAACACGGGGGGCAACGTCCCGGCGCTCGTCGCGCGCATGGACGCGATGATGGCGGTCCTCGGTCCCGACGTCCCGGTGCTCTGGACGACGACGAAGACGGTGAACGACCGCGGCCCGTACCAGAACGCGCACATGCAGAGCTGGACACAGGCGCTTACCGACGTCTGCAGCCGCAACCCGAGGATGCGCGTCTACGACTGGGCGAGCGAGGTCCACGACGACTGGTTCGTGGCCGACGGGATCCACTACACCAGCGCCGGCTCCCGCGAGCGCGCCGCAGGCATCGCGAGGGCGCTGGCCCGCGCGTTCCCGAAGGACGGAGCCTCACCGGCGGGGTGCTTCGTAGGGGCGCAGTGACTTCGGCGACGCCAAAGGACACGGTCCTCACGAGAGAGCCGTCATGGGAGCGAGACCCTCGACTCACAAGATCTTCCCTCGCAAAGTTCCCCACTGGACGTAGACGCTCCGCTCGATGTCGCGTCCGCGCTCGCCCATGAGCGCGCCGAAGTCGATGGCGACATCCTCCAGGGTAGCCTCGCGGCGGCGAATCGGGAGCTCCGCCACCCCCGCGATGTGCTCTATCGCCTCGAGGGGGAGACGCACCGTCACCCGAAGCCGCACGTGGTCTGCCGGCTGCGAAGCGGCCCGGTAGCTGGACGACGAGTCGGAGCGCATCGGCACCCGGAGCACGAGCTGGACGTCCCCCCAGTCCGTGACCCTGGTGAGCGACTCCACGGCCACAACAACCCGCGCAAACCCCTGGCGTCGTCGCGCCTCCTCCGGCCAACGGAACCTCCGCCACACCTGCGCCAGGGTGAGGCGTGCGACGAGGAGGACAACGAACGCTGCGACCAGCGCGAGCACGACCAAGCCGTAACGCCAGCCGACGAGATAGTACTGCACCCGCAGCACACTACAGCCCTTCCAGGCGAGGGTCCCGGACTCTACGTCGTGCTCCTCGGGTCCCCGTCAACGACCGATCGCGTAGAGCCCCGATGCGATCACGGGCACGGCCGGCGAGCCGGTGTTCCACGCCGCGGGCGCGTAGAGGGTACCGTCGGCGCCGATCGAGGGAGACAGGAAGGTCGCCTCCGGGTGAAAGACCCACGCTTGCGTCCCGTCCGATCGCACCGCCTGGAGGCCCGAGCCCGTCGGGTAGCTCGGGCAGAGGTAGGTGCCCACGTAGATCGTCCCCGCCGAGTCCGTCACGGGCGACTGGCCGCCGCTCGCCATGAGCGGGATGACCCACTTCGGGGCGCCGCTGGCCCCGACGGCCGCGAGCCCTGCCCCCGTGTCGAGGTAGACCGTGCCGTCCGCCGCGGTGATGGGCTCGAACGCCCATGCGTATCCCACCGAGACCGACCATACCTGGATGCCGTCGGGAGAGATCACGGAGAGGTCGTTGACGTCCGTGGACGCGTCGGGAGTCGGGACAGTTGGGAGGATCGTCCCGTCGTCTCGAACCGAGGGCGCCGACGTGTACGATCCGAACGTCCATTTCGTGGCGCCGGCGGGAGTGAGCGCCGCCACGGAGCGGTTGGGACCGATCGTGTAGATCGTTCCGTCGCGGCCGATGGCTGGCATGAACGCGCCTCCGCCGGGCAAGACGGGCGGGACGGACCATGCGGTCGTTCCATCGGGCAAGAGCGCGTAGAGCGCGCTGTCGTCGCTCATGATCACGATGGTGCCGTCGGGGGCGATCGTCGGGGACGTGAACGCCGTGGGCTCGTTCGCCGGCACCGTGAACGTCCAGAGCAACGGGGGTTCGACCAATCATGGAGCCTCTGAAGGTAGTGGCTGCAAGCGGGCCCTGGAGGGCCCGGCGCTTCCCCTAGGTTTGGGGGGAGGGAGCCCGAACCATTAAAGAATCGATGCGCCATTGCTGATCGAGACGGTGGTTGCTCGAAGGCCTCAGGTCCTTCCGGCGTCCGTCACACCACGCGAAGCACCACCTTTCCCTTCGCGCCGCTCTCCGCGAGGCGGTGACCCTCGGCGGCGTCGCGCAGGGGAAGCTCGCGCGCCACCGGGATCGCCAGGCGCCCGGCGAGGACCGCTTCGGCATAGCGACGCGTGGTGGCGGCGTTCCGCTGCGCGACGAGCACGGTGACCTCGAGGTGCGACTGGCCCTTGACGGCCTCGCGCGCGCCGGGGAAGCAACCGAACTGGCCGCCCGCCTTGACCTTGCCGATGACCCGCGCGGCGACCTCGTGGCCCACGGTGTCGGCGACTCCGTCAAGCGGAGGGAGCGCTGCGATCGCCGCGTCGTCGTCGAGCGCCACCGCCTGCGCGATGCCCGGCAGCCGACGTGCTTCCTCGAGCCGCCGGCCCCGCACTCCGGCGATCACCGACGCGCCGCTCTCCACCGCGGCGAACACGGCCGAGCGCCCCACGCCTCCGAGCGCGCCGGTGACGAGCACCGTCCGGCCGGCCGCGGCCTTCGCCCCGACGAGCGCGAGCTGGTCGCCGGTGAGCGTCACCAGCGGCAGCGCGGCGGCCACGGCGACGTCGAGCCCGTCGGGCAAGGGCGCCACGATCGCGGCGGGCACCGCGCAGAGCTCCGCGTACGTGTGGGAGGCGGCGGCCATCACGCGATCGCCAACGGCGAACCCGGTCACCTCGTCGCCGGTCGCTTCGACCGTGCCCACCACGTCGACCCCGAGGATGTATGGAAAGGAGATCGGCAGGAAAGTGCGTATGCTCCCCGAGCGGAGCATCCAGTCGACCGGGTTGACGCTCGTGGCCTGGACGCGGACGAGGAGCTCGCCGGTCTTCGGCGCGGGGTCGGGTGCGTCCTCGTAGCGGAGGGTCTCGGCGTCGCCGTAGGCATGCAGGATGATGGCTTTCATGGATGGTGATCTCCTCGAGTAGAATCGCGCGAGTGCACTCACCATGACGATGCGCCGTCCCACCGTGAAGCCGAGACGGGATACCGGTAAGTCCGCTACCCCCCTGGGCCCGCGCGCGGTCGCTCCGGCACCGGCGTCGGGTTCAGCGGGTCTCGGCGCGTTCCTGCGCGATCGCCGCGCGCGTCTGGTCCCGCCGGAGAACGGCCCGTCGCCGCCGTCACGCCGGCGCACGCCGGGCCTGCGTCGCGAGGAGGTCGCCGCGCGCGCCGGGGTGAGCATCACCTGGTACACCTGGCTCGAGCAGGGCCGCGGGGGTCCGCCCTCGGAGGCGGTGATCGAGCGGCTCGCGCACGCTCTCGAGCTCGACCGCACGGACCGCGAGATGCTCTACCTCCTCGCACAGCAGCGGCCGCCACCCGTGGACCGCGTCGCCATCGCGCCGGTGCCGAGCAGCGTGCAGGCAGTCCTGGACGCGCTCTCGGTCCCTGCGTTCGTCAAGACGTCCACGTGGGACATTGTCGCCTGGAACGAGCCGATGACCGCGCTCAACGACTTCGGCAAGCTGCCCGTGCGCGATCGCAACGTCTTGCGGCGCACCTTCCTCGATCCGGCGAGCAAGAGACGCGGCGTCGACTGGGAGGAGAGCGCGCGGGCTGCCGTGGCCATCTTTCGTATGGACGTCGCGCGGATGGGCGGGTCGCCCGAGGCCTCCGCGCTCGAGAACGAGCTCGCTGCTGGCAGCGAGGACTTCCGCCGGATGTGGGCCGACAACGAGGTCCGCGTCCACGGCACCGGCTTCAAGCGTGTCCTGCACCCGTCCGTCGGCGCGCTCGGCCTCGTGTCCACGGCGCTGTCCGTCGAGGGGGCAGAGGGGCTCAGCCTGGTGGTGTTCACGCCCGCGACCGCCGACGATCAGCCGGTGCTCGCCCGGCTCATCGCGAGCAAGCGCCCTCCTCCGAGCGGACGGTCGAAGCGTCGCGGTCGCCCATGAGCGTGACGAAGCGAGTCTTCGTCACGCCACCTCAGGGCAGCAGCGCCATCGCCGGGTACCCGTTGCCGACCGTGGGAACGTAGGACAGGGTCAGCGGGGTCCAGCTCGTGCCGCTGAATGTCCACGTGCTTGTGCCGAGGAGCACGATCTCGCTGCCGAGCGTGGCCATGAGCGTCATCCCGGCGGGCGGACCGGAGGCGCTGAGCTGGGTCCAGGTCGTCCCGTCGAAGGTCCACGTGTCGTCCAGGCTGACGAGGTTGGTGTCGTCGAAGCCTCCGAAGAGCACCACCTTGTTGCCGAGGGCGGTCAGGTTGGCCGAGCTGCGCGCCGAGGGGGCTGCGCCCGACACCTGGCTCCACGTCATCCCATCGAACGTCCACGTGTCATCCAGATCGGGACCGAGGTAGCCGCTCTCGCCTCCGAAGAGGACGATCTTGTCGCCGAGCGTGGCCATGCTCGCGAGGTGGCGCGGGGGAGGCGCATTCGTCACGTTTGGCTGGGTCCAGCTCGTCCCGTCGAAGGCCCAGGTGGTGGCAGGGTCGTCGCTCGTACCATCCTGGCCCCCGAACAGGATGATCTCGGTGCCGAGCGTTGCCATGCTTCCGTAGACGCGCGGGGGCGGAGGGTTCGCCGGGGTCAGCTGGGTCCAGCGGGCGCCGTCGAACGTCCAGGTGTCGCCGTTGACGTCGCTTCCCACGCCTCCAAAGAGCACGACCTTGCTGCCGAGCGTGGCCATGCTCGCGCCGGTGCGTGGGCCGGGGGCGGGACAGAGGTTCGCGTGAGCCCAGCTGGTCCCGTTGAACATCGAGGTGTTGTCCGTCTCGCTGCCGTAGAGCACCAGCGCTCCCGCCGCGGGAACGGCGGGGAGCGGTCCTCCGCTTGCCGTGCAGGTCGGTGCGCAGGTCGACCCGCCCGTACAGACGTCGCCGCAGCCGCCCGCGCCGCAACCGTCGACGGCCCCATCCGGGCTCCCCGGCGGGCTCCCGTCCGGGCCGTCGCCCTCCTGCTCCAGCGTGAGGTCCGGGAATCCCCAGAGCTTCGCGCACGCACCGTTGAGGAGCGCGCCCAGGGAGAGAGCGACGAAGGTGGCGTTGCGACTTCGCCGCCGCGAGGCGGCACGCTCCTCCGGCGCGAGGAATGTCACCACGCCCACCCGAGCGACGCACCCGCCGCGCGCGATCCCATCACCGGCGCGATCGACACGGTCCCCACGTGCGGCGCGGTCAGGTAGACGACCGCGCCACCGGCCAGGAGCAGCCCTCCTGCGATGAAGGCAACGTCCGACAGAGAAGCCTGGTTCTGCGCGCTCTGCCCACCCGAGACCCCCTGCGGGGTGCACCCGCTCGGACCGTTCGGGCAATGCGAGAGCGCGGCGTCGTCGGTCACCTTCGCCAGGATGCCGAGGACGGTCCCGATGGCGAGGCCGCCGACCCCGATGGCGCCCGACGCGAGGCCTGCGGCTCGCTGGACGTTGCCCCGGTCGCTCGGCGACGGCCCCGCGACGGAACGAGAAGCGGGTCTGTCCACGCTCGTCCTCCGGACCGTCGGCTCGGGCAGCAGCGGCCCGCACGAGAGCTCCACGGTGCGCCGCTCCCGCTCCTTGAGGGTGATGACGACGCGCGCATCGGCGTGCCCCGGAACGCGGACGACGAGCTCGCGGGCCCCCGGGTCCATCGGCAAGGCTTTCCCGAGCGAGCCTGTGACGGAAACGCCGTCGCGCTCGATGCTCACCCCCCCGGTGGGGGTCACGAGCACGAGCGTCACGAGCGGGACGCGCTGCGCGAGGGCTGCGATCTTCTCTTCGGCGAAGGGAACGCGAAAGTCCGCCGGGGGAAGCAGGCGTCGCGCCTCCTCGATGTGCGCGAGGGCGCTCGCGACCTTGCCCTGCTGCGTCTCGCACTCGCCCAGGTTCAGCAGCGTGCCGGGCGCGGGATCGAGCCGCTGACTCTCGGCGAAGCGCGCGCAGGCGGTCTCGAGGTCCCCGGCGGCGAGAGCGGCCTTGCCACGCTGGTAGAGGCTGTCCGCCGCGCGAGGGTCGGTCTGCGGCGGTGCGGCCAGGGCGCGGGCGGGGCCGAGGAGCGCGACGAGCAAGGGAATAGCGAGGGTGCCGTGGCGCATGGCGGAGCGGAAGCTCCACCCGATACTAGCAAACGGCGCTGGCACCGGTACGAGCGCAGCGCCTCCAGCACGGCCCCCACTCCGCGAGGGGAGCCGGCGGCCGCCGTCAGCGCGTGGCGATCGTGACCGCGACCTGCACGACGACCATCAGCACGAAGCACCCGATGAAGGCGCCGAAGCCGACGAGCCCCCAGAGCGCCGATCGGCGCGTCGAATAGAAGTAGTAGGGCAGCGCGGCGATGTTGAACACGATGCAGATCGCGACGAGCGCGCCCCAGCCCGGCTCGGTCGTCATCATCGCGACCTCGTCGGGGACGGGCCGCCTCGAGCGGGCGGACTTATCGAGCGCGATGATGCCAAGGGTGCTCCCCCAGAGCACGAGGATGGCGACGAGCAACGGCATTGGACCTCTCTTTCTCGCCCAGCGTACCCAGCTTCGTGGCCCGCGGGAGGTTCAACCCAGCTTCGGGCCAGAAAGGTTGAGGGACACCATCGAGTGATTCGTTCGGCGGGTCGTCGTACTGGTCATGGGCTTCCCCTGGCCGCCGCGGAATTGCGGCTTGTCTCTCTGGCGGAGCGGCTGTCTCGTCACGAACAGCGGCTGTGTCGTCACGAGCTTCGTCTCGTTCATCACCTCCTTCCTCTTCTTCGTCGCGACGACGTCCTTTGTCATCACGACGAGGAGCTTTTTGGTCCCGCTCTTCCCGTGTGTGGGGACGGATTGCCACGCGATCGCGGCGCCCAGCGTCTCGTCGGCCTGTGATTTCGTCCGTACGAAGCCGCGCGGACGAAGTCAGTCGCCTCCCAGCGGCGCGTCGGGTACGAAAAGAGGACGCGCAGGCTGTCCGAGCGGTTCGTCGTGACCAACAAGCCTCTTTGCAGGCGATCCCAGCCGCATTCCCAGATGAACCAGAGGAAGTGCAGCTTGTCCGGGCGGCTTTTTCATCCTGCAACGCGGCGGGGCCCGACCTCCGCGCCTCTTGTCCTGCGACTCAAGAGCCCAGCTCGTCGAAGAGAGCGGCTGCTCAGGGGATTGGCGGCCATGGCGATGGGTCGCCGTCCTGAGCGAGCCTTCGCGAACGACGAGGTCACGACCCCGGCCTTGGCGCCCACGCGGCCCTTCTTCCGGGCGCCGAACGTGACGGAGCACTCGATCTCGGGCCCGTGCGGAGGGCCGTGGCGGAGTTGATCGAGTCGCTACCGAAGACGAAACGGTGACGCCCGGAGCGACGCCGCGCTCGACCGTTGAACCTCTGCGTATGCGGCCTCGCGCAGTGCCTTCTCGAGCCCGTCTCCCCTAGCGTCAGGCACTCGGGCCGAGCTTGCGCTTGCCATCGAACGCATCGCGGGCGTGGAGGATCTCCGCGCGGTGCCGTTGCGCCCATGACGCGAGGACGGTGACTGGGGCAAGCAGCGACTGGCCGAGCTTGGTCAGTGCGTACTCCACCCGAGGTGGGTTCGTCGGGTGCACAGTACGCTCCACGATGCCTTCGCGCTCGAGGCCGCGCAGCGTGGATGTGAGCACGCGCTGCGAGATGCCCTCGCTCGCACGCTTGAGCGCGTTGAAGCGCTGCGCACCGTGGCCAAGGAACACGACGACCAGCGTGCTCCACTTGTCGCCGACGAGGTTCAGAATCTCGCGCGTCGCCGGGCAGTCGCTCTGGAAGCCCCCGGACAGTTTGCCGTTCCCAAGTATCCTCAAGGTGCCTCCTTCTCGGTGCGCGGGCGAATGCGTAGGGTCGTTCTTGGAACCCATCCTAACGAGGTTCTCAAGGCGACGCACGATGACCGAAAGCACCCGACGCGACGTCACGAACCAGACCGGCGGAGGCCTCCACGTCACGCTGTGGATCGTGCAAGGCCTGCTCGCGCTGACCCTCGTTGGAGGCGGGATCTGGAAGGTCACCACGCCCATCCCCGACCTCGCGTCGAAGATGCCATGGATGGGGGAGGTGACGCCCCGCTTCCTTCACACCACGGCCGTGATCGACATCCTCGGCGGCCTGGGTGTCGTCCTACCGTCGATCACTCGCGTCAAGCCGGGGCTCACAGTGCTCGCGGCGCTGGGGTGCGTCGCCTTGCAAGTCTGTGCGGTCTTGTTCCACGTTTCCCGCGGCGAAGGCGCCAAGACGCCGTTCAACTTCGTCCTCATCGCACTCGCGCTCTTCGTCGCGTGGGGGCGGCGCACGAAGGCGCCTATCGAGCCACGTGGGTGAGGCCGCGAAGGTCGCCTTCGGCCGACGTTCAGAGCTGGATGCCGAAGAGCTGTCCGGCGTTGCCTGCGGTGACCCGCGGCGCCGGGCATCCCGCCGCTCTCGGGCCGCCTTCCAACTAGCGTGGGGGCGGCGACCGTAGAGGGAGGCGCGCAGCGCTGCAAGCTCCTGCGGCAGCCCGCTCCGGAAGCGTCGGAGCTCACCACGCCCCTGCTTGAGGGACTCCAGGTCGATGGTGTCGGCTTGGGCGTTCGCGTCCCGGCGGCTCTCCGCCAGGGCCGTGCACTCGGGTTCCGTCAGCAGCCCTCGGAGAGTCGCGTGTCCCTGAATGTCGAGCTCGGTTTCAACATGCGTCCAATCGAACGCATCGAGACGTTTCACTTCTGCCCCCTGGGCGACGCGCTTTTCGCGCCGCGTTCCCGGTCGAGCAGCTCTCGCTTACGCTCGATCCCCCATCGATACCCGGAAAGGCCGCCGTCGCTCCGCACGACGCGATGACAGGGGATGGCCACTGCCAGGTGGTTGTTGGCGCACGCTTGCGCAACCGCACGAAACGCCTTCGGACGCCCGATGCGTTTCGCAATCTCGGCGTAGCTCGCCGTGTCGCCTGGACGAATCGCACGCAGCGCGCGCCATACTCGCTCCTGAAAGGCCGTCCCACGAATGTCGAGCGGCAAGTCGAGCCCGTGCGATGGAGCCTCGACGAACGCCACGACGCGAGCGACGAGCTCCTCGAAGGCGGGATCAGCTCCGATCAGCTCGGCACTCGGAAATTGGTCCTGGAGGTCGCGCACGAGCTGCTCGGGATCGTCGCCCAGCAGAATCGCGCAGACGCCTCGCTTGCTCCTTGCGACGACGATGTCCCCGAGCGAGCACCGCCCCACAGCGAAACGAATCTCCGCGTTCGTTCCACCCGCGCGGTACTCCTTCGGCTTCATGCCAAGGAGGCGCTCCGACACCTCGTAAAAGCGTCCGTTGGATCCGAACCCGGTGTCATAGATCACGCTCGTGATGGACCTCGCTCCCTTCGCTAGCTGATCGCGCACGCGCCGGGCGCGGAAGGCCGCTGCGTACGCCTTCGGGGTAAGTCCGGTTGCGTCCTGGAAGACGCGATGAAAATGGAACGGGCTCATTCCCACGTCCGCGGCGAGAGCATCGAGGCTTGGCGCGATCTCCGCCTCCTCGATCCGACGACAGGCCTCCGCGACGATGGCCGCGTGGTGCTGGGCAACCGCGGTGCGGTCGCCCGAAGCACGCTTGGTTGGCCGATACCCAGCAGCCTCGGCGTCCTTCGCGGAGGCGAAAAATTCAACGTTCTCAAGCTTCGGGAGGCGCGACCCGCTGCTCGGCCGGCAATACACGCCCGTCGTCTTCACCGCGTAGACGAATTGCCCGTCGGCCGCCGGGTCCCTCGCGAGGACCGAGAGCCACCTCGAATCCTGTGAAGCGCCCGCCGTCACGGACGAAGATTGGGAAGGACGAGAGCGGCTCCGTGTTCTGCTGCTACCCATGATGCGACCAGCGTAGGGCGAGTTTCATCGCAAGGCGCTCCGGTTCTTGCGCTCGAATTCCCGTCCTTGGGAACTGGCGCGCCAGAGATCTGCCGCGGCGCGGGGGCCGTCGGCAAGCTCTTGAGCCGGCGATACCCGTCGCGAAACGCCGAAGTCGTCGGCCGGAAGGACGTCGGCCCGCTCCAGCGAATAGATGAGAAACATCTCCACGGTCCAACGCCCCACGCCGCGCAGCAGGACGAGACGCTCGATGAGTGCGTCATCCGACATGGTTTTGGCAGCGCGGAGCGAGGGAACGACGCCATCGAGAGTCGCCTGAGCAAGTCCACGAATACTCGCCACCTTCGCCCCGGAAAGACCGCACGCTCGCAGGGATGCGTCGGAAATCGCCATGATGTCCGCGGGTGTCGGGAACCGTTGCCCGGGAAAAAGACGCCGCACGCGCTCCAGAATCGCGTCGCCCGCCTTCGCGTGAAGCTGCTGCTAGGCGATCGCGCGAGTCAGTGCTTCGTATGGCTCGCGCGCCGGGCGGGACTCGAGACGAACCGGTCCCACGTTCGCGACATGGCTGGCCCAGTCCGCGTCTACGTTGGCCAGAAACTCGTGGGCGGGGCAGTCCACCGACGCGTGAGCCGTATCGCTGATCGATGACAACGGGGGCTTCATGGGCGTGCTCCGTTTCGTGAACGGCGTTCATCAGACGCGCGTGACGCCCTCTCGCCCGAGGACGAAGGTCGCGCTGCCGACAAGCAGCAGCTCCGTGACCCCCTCCGAGTTGATCCGAAGAATCGCGTAGCCATGTTCGATGAGGTCCTCGAAGGCTCGGAGGACGAGCGTCCGGTCGGCGCCTAGACGACGACTCGAGAGGCCGGCGCGAGAACGCGACCCCTCGCGACGCGTCTCACGCCTCGGCAGCGGGTAGACTGTCGACGAGGTCGCGGCTCAGCGGTTCGAGTTGTCGGGACATCGTGGCCTGCTCATTTCGAGCTCGATACCATTCTCTCGGCGGACCCGACCCGAGCCCGGGAGGCCCTCCGCCGGATCTTCGAGAGCGGCCGCATCCGTCTCACCCCCGGCGCGGATGGCATCTATGTCGCCGAGGGGACCTTCCTGCCACTGGTGGCTCTCGCCGAAACGAAAAAGCCCTCGGCGGAGGGCCAAGGGCTAGGTCGTGGTACGGGCAATTAGTTGCGCGGGTAGGATTTGAACCTACGACCTTCGGGTTATGAGCCCGACGAGCTACCAGGCTGCTCCACCGCGCAGGCGCAACCTAGTCGTGCGCTTCTCCCCATGCAAGCAACCTGTTCACAAATGCTCCTCCCGCCTCGCCTTTCCCGACTTTCCGGCCCTCGCGTGGCCCTCCCCTCCGCCGCGGCTCCCCCGCCCTGGCCCCGCACGGCTCCGCTCGCGGCCACCGTTTAGCCCTCCCCCGCATTGAATCTCCCCCCCAGCTCACGCGATGATGGCCCCATGAAGCCGGCCCCTCCCCCGCTCCCGCCCCAAGCGCACAAGCCGCCGCTCCCCCATGTGCCCAAGCCTTCCGCCCCCATCCCGTCCGAGGACGGAACGATGTCCACCCGCGCCAAGCTCTCCCTCGCCGAGCTCGCGCTCGCGCTCCAAGGAACAGGTCCA